>Ga0182215_1000025_pt1 | contig 23561 bp, 28 predicted proteins | sample G5R1MG_24_FD_128404 | JGI IMG/M metagenome (GOLD analysis project Ga0182215, IMG submission 128404) | Switchgrass phyllosphere microbial communities from Michigan, USA - G5R2_NF_03OCT2016_LD1 MG | ecosystem: Host-associated > Plants > Phyllosphere > Phylloplane/Leaf | place: USA: Michigan... | reverse complement strand
TTTACTATGCATTACTCCGATGCCAAATCCAGTTCAAGTCCAAATCCACTCTGGAGCACATCCGTTGCCCCAACTCACGCCGTCATCGGCTCCGTCATCATATATCAGCTAACCTACGGAATACCCAGCATCTAGATCCTCACGCCATAAAGATCCAGCCCCACAACGCACCACACCAGACAGACACGCCGACTCTGGTACCCTACCGCACCGTCCCGCACCGTTGCTCCCAACGTTTTCGCACGCAACCCCGCACCCACTTCACGGCCTTGTGCCGGCACTGCGGTCTAGAGTATCCGAGCAAGGCGGATGTTTGGTAGCATATAACGCTGCGTAGTCGTTCCGGTACACGCTAGCGGGGCATTTTAGTAGAGAATTCATGAACGACAGACACCTACTAAATTTCCCATCAAGAGAAGGATTCTTCACCTCATTTCTAGAAAACTAGGAAACACGCCGATGGAGCGCTTGCGTGCTATGTAGTGCCTAAGATGTTCCAGTCTCCAATATGCTGGAAAACGTGCCATGAGCCAAAAACCCGGCATTCCTACTCGGCCATGGTTTATTACCTCGACCTACTTTCGGCCCCACATCATCTTGGATCCATGTCCGGTAGACTACGGGCGTACTATGGGCGTCTTCCAGAACGTACGGGTGATGTCCGTTTTCGTTGGTTGCATAGCAAGGTAGAGACCAAATAGGCAAAACTTGCTGCACCTCTGTCCCATGGGCGAAAAGTTGCATGGTAGATAGGCGCGCGACTTCAATCGCGATCCGGGCCCTAGTGCCTACCGTGGGAACCTCTATTCCTGCTTTTCCTAAGCAATAATCGGTAACTCGTGGTATTCTTTCCTGGCGCCTAGTGATGATACACCTTGCTTCTATGCGCGTTCATCGCTAGAGTAGGCAGCACCCCACTATACCACGCTTCCAAAATCAGCTACGCGAACGCACGCCCGCAACACAGCCCAGTAGCCAGCTTAGCTCTGGAGAATTCATGGTGCTGCGCCCATCCTCGAGGACAGAGTCGATGCAAAGCCAAGACAACGTGTTCTGTTGAACAACGACCGACCGCATCTCGCTACCGTGCAGCACACCCATGCGCGCGGCCTAGCCCAGATCCTTTGCTGCTGACGCCTCATTATAGTTTCAGACGGAAGAATCGCCATCAGGAGATGACGAGGATAGTTACGTTCCGTGCGGCGCGCTACCTACTTTGAACTCTACGCATAGGGACAATTCCTAACGCGGGAGGATCTCCCACGTCACAGCCCGTCATGTGCGGACAAGGTTTGCGGAGCGAGAGATCCTGGAGGCCGATCATTTGGTAGGTATTGATGTAGGGTAGTGTTAGCGCGGGAAGCGGGTAGAGGTGCCGCTCTCTCGTCTCTTTGCGTGCGTGCAGTGAAGAAGAGAGTGGCGTGGTATGTTATGTATTGATTGTACGGACGCCTGTTTATGTAGATGGCGAGCGCGTCAAAGGGGTCGATTCTAGTTGTCATGTGCCTCTATCTCAAATCACGTCAAACATCATTATTTACATTCACACGTGTTTCAAGACCGGGGCCAAGGACCAGGATGCTGCCGTTTTGTATCAGAGATTCATGGTTCTCAGCTTCGATTTATTTTTTGGTTTGATTCATTTCATAGACTTGCGTGCGAACGTGGCAACCTAGCTTGGTCTAATTACGGGTTTGGCGTTTGGGACTTGGACTTGTAGCCTACAGTAGGATGCGTTTGGACTGCGACTAGCTGTCTACAGTGCTGTGTTGGGAGGAGAAAGAGCGAAAATCCTAGCATGTTAACGTTGGATGGATCTTCTGCTTGGCCGATTGCGTGTTTACATCATGGCTAAAATCGCCCCTTTTGGGAATCGAAAGGAGCCATAGCTGCTGGGTTTGAAGCGAGCGGGTAGCAGGAAAGGGTATGCTTGGTTCCGGGGTAGACGAGATTGTGTTAGGTTTCGGAGTTTCGATAGTGCAACTACGTGGCAAACTGAGTAGCTGGACCCAGCGATGCAATGCAAATAGCGCCACCATAACTTATAGTGCGTTTCATCGCGACATGACGTCGAGAGGTTCCAGCCAAATTCAAAGTAAACCAAGTGTATTAATACTGTGGCGTTCAGGAAGATGGAGTCTGAACTGTGACATAGAATAGACTCCAGCAATATTCAGCTACTGAAAACCAGAGGTGCCGGGCTTGAGGCCAGAATACCTACAACAGGGGAGGGGGATACATGAAAATTCCAGTAACGCCTTTTCCGTAGTCAGTGATGACTTGGTCGTGTATCATTCGTGGGGTACATCCAGGGTATTCGATGTAACAAAGTAAACAAGTATTCCGATAGTCCGTGTACAAAGCCAGATTACAATCATGTGGTGTGGAGAACAGTGGACCAGGGAAATTTAGTGAAGGAATAGCTTGGATAGTGCAAGGACGATGCACTAGCCTGCCTTGGTAGACTGGAGCGAGGCTTGACGCTCTCGCTGCTCTCGTTGCTCCTTCTGAGGGGCTCGGCGCCGAGCATTGATAAACCAGTTCGAGACCTGCAAGAAAGACGTTAGCATGTCCGTTTCCTGTAGAAAATGAAAGCGCTACCCTCATCCGTCCTTCTGTCAGCCATCTGATCTGGGGGCGGTTGCTGCCAGAAAACAGATGACACGGAAAGACAGACATGGCATGTCTAGCGGAGGGATGAACAAGTACGTACCTGGTTCAAGGACAGATTGCATCTATGGCAGAGGGTAATTTTCTGGTCCTCGGTGGGATAGGGTGATGCGCGATTGCTTTCGAACCACTCCTTAAGGATGTTGGTCGCCTCTTTGGGAAGGTTGCCCCGCCGTTTCCTGTTGAATGTGCCGTGGTCATTACCCACGTGCGGCTGGAAGCGGAACTCGCCATATGAAGTGTCGTATCCAGGATGATGGGCTCCTTGAAAATTCGGGCCTCGAAATGGGTGCTCTGGCTGGCCCTCAGGAGCGTAGTAGCTTTGGCGGCGCTCAAAAACGTCTTGCTGCGGTGGCGGAGGATGAAAGGGGATCTGAGACGCCAGACTGTGGCGCGGCGTTGGCTGGGAATACAGCACATGACTGGGTGCGTGCGGCGATGACTGGTGTCGAATATTTTGCGACGGTAGGTAGGAGTGACTTGGCGCGGCCGAATGCATCGAAGCGTGCTGTGAATGTCGGGGAGAACCATAACCGCCCGCAAGATTGGGATCTATAGCGCTACTCAAGCGACGAGAGTCAGTCATATGGTAGTTTGCGGTACCGGAGGTGGCTTTGAAAATGTCTCCAAGGGTGTCGGTGCGTCGACGCTTGTTGTTATCGTCGTTCCAGGCAATCTCGTCAAAGAGAGGCCTTGCACGAGGCGAATCGCCCACGGACCCATTCCGATGAGACGGAGTGCGCGGCGGTGTCTCCGCTCGTGTTGTGTGAAGGAACTGCATTTTGTCAGTACAGGGGTAGTGTTTACTAAGGAATGGGGACCGCTGACTTCGGAAAAGGATGGTAGCTTGGCTGCATGATGCTGCTCCCCAGGCTGAATTGGGGGAGAGCTACGCATGTGATGTTGCTGATCTTCTGTCAGAGGGCTTTCCTTATTATCGCTTGTGACCGTCTCGGCTTCAGATGATGGCTGGCTAGGCTCGCTGCGGATCTTCTCGGCTGCTCCCGACCCAACGCAGGTGTCGTGTGAGGCCGAGACTTCATGGCCAAAGGGGTCGAGGGAAACAGAGGAGAAGGAACTGTCGTGCTTGCGCTTAAGCAGACGAGCATGGGCAGTGCCTGTGGAAGAGGGTTCAGGCAGCGTAACCCTGCGATCGGCAGCGCCTACCCGAGAGGGCTCAGGCAGCGTAACCCTGCGATTGGCAACGACCGCAGGTTGAGGAAGGATGGGGAGACGAATGAGCGTCAATGGAGGTGCGGGGATTGTCTCGCGCTGGAGACGCTCCCATGCGCCTTTCCTGGCGTTTTCAATCTCACCACCCTGCCTTTGCGTGCCGGGAGGAATGCGGGTGTAGGGGAGGGGCAAAGAGCGAGAAGAAGAAAAAGAAGAAGAGGAAGAAGGATGAGTTGGACTTACCGCAGCAGCCATGTGAGCCAACGGCCTCTCGTCAGGATGCGACAAGGACATTCTTTGAGGGTGCATTGGATCACAGTAGCGGTGCGGGATATCTTGGAGGCTAAGATATTCCATAGAGTGCTGAGGCCTGCTTTTATATGATGGAGAAGCTGCACTAATTCGTCAGTTAAGGGTAGGTTTCTACACGTGAGCGAGGCTCTGTCCCAAAGTTCATGACAGTTCGACACCAGTGAACAGCCCATGAATGGATGCTGACAATGGCACCAGCAGCTTCATCCAGGAAGGGTACCGAAAGGTTCGGCGTAGGCACGCTGCTAGTCGAATAGGATTGATTGATTCCTACCTAATGATGAAGTGGAACAATGCTGACTTGGTAGGCGGGGGCCGTTGTGTGCGCCACGAACTGGATTGGCTACCGAACCAAAGGGGTCGCTCGTAGAGAGGTTGACGATGATGATGACGATGATGATGATGATGATGATGATGATGGTTTTAGTGAAGAAATATACTAGGGGCCAAGAACAATCGTCGGGAGAAGGCGTAACCAGTACCAAAGTTCGACAGAGAGAAGGAGAAGGAGAAGGAGAAGGAGGAGGAGGAGGAGGAGGGGGAGGCGGGAAAGTGGGCGAGTGGGGGAGCAGTGGCGATGGGGTTCTCCAGGTAGGGTATTTAAGAAGCAATACCATGGAGACGGGGAGCAAAGGAGGCGTTCTTAGGCCAAGCAGACCAGCAACGGGCCGTAGAGCTATCTAGGACCTACCAATGGTCATGTACATGGATCTCGCAGCTGGGAAACGTGCCAGGGGGATGCCAGCAAGCGCCAGAGGAGGACAGACAGGCGCGTCTAGCACGACGCCTGCGCTTCTGACAGGTAAACGTTTAAGGTTTGGACTCTATTCTCCGATTGTGCATGATGCGGGATTTGGTGTGTGGCCCAGGAGAGAGTGCACTAGGCATGCCGCAGACTCGAGGCACGAGCCGGTGATGATGCGCGCCATGGCCAGCCGGCCACACGCCTGGCTCGCCGCCGTCCCCACCGCCATGCAGACTAGCATCAAAGCAGATGCTGATCGTTTCGACGCTGTTGCAGAACCCAGGCAGGATCCGTTGTCGGTTTCCTCTCCGTCACTCTCTCCCACACACTCCTCTCTTGCGGTGTCTGTCTCTCCTGCGGCATGTCATGGACGGCCAAGAAGACGAGACGGATCCCTGGAGCGAGCCTGCAAACAGCATGGCTACGCCGCTCGGCTGTGGCGCAGATTGTGCACGCTACGCTAGACGGCTTCCAGGATGGGAGGATGGCGGGCCCAAGGTTGGTTGAGGTGCACAAGGTGGTCGAGGGATGGGATGGTAAGATGGCAGGGCAATTGGCTGGGAATGCAGGTGGCCGAGCGCAGCATGAACGACAACCGGACGTGGTGGTACTTTGACGAGAGCGGACGGCCATTCCGAGCACGACGACATGCTGTGCACGGCAGAGCCACGCTGATGGCGCTGTCGTCACCCAGCACAAGGTACCGTGTCCGGCACAGGGCTGCCGCCGGCCCAAACCGGGTTGGTGGCTGCACGTTGTGTGCGGCTGTGCGACGCGGCGATTCCAGCATCCAGGAGGAAAGCGGGTTGGAGTTTGGAAGAGCGGTTGCGGGTTGCGTCGCACCCTGGGAGGAATGCAGCAGGGGCACGTGCCGGGGAGTGTGTCTGGCTGTCTGGCTGGCTGTCTGCCGGTCTGTAGGGGTGGAGAGTTCTGCGTAGGTAGCAACCGAGTACCCGTAACGACAAAGCACGGAAGCGCGGCATGCACTGACTCGCTCGGCTGGGTCGGTTCGAGGGGAAATCACCAGGTGTTGTGTGGGTGGGGTTGGTGGTGTGGACGGTGGTGTGGGTGAGCCTAGTGAGGAGAGGCGCGTCACGTGATGGGTAACGACGCAACGAGGCGAGGCAACACACGTGCGGCGGTCGAAACAGCGTAAACTCTCTCTATCCGGTATATAATACGCTCCCCTTCCTGCATACCATACGCTTTATCCCGGTATACTAAATACTATACGGCATGGTACTGTACATACTACTATGTATGTATACACAGTACTGCAATGCGCGGTGCACCGGTAAAGAGGCAGTCGCGATGGGCAGCAGGGATCCTCATCTGCACCTGCCGATCTCGCCACACCCACTGCTCCTCTTTCTCCTCTTTCTCCTCTCTCTCCTTCTCCTTCTCCTTCTCCTTCTCCTTCTCCTCTTCGAATCCTCTACACTGCACCGTCTGCGCCTACTCGACAGCACGACCACTCCATGGGTCCTTCATGCCCCACACACATGCGACCTGGCTCGGGCGGCAATCTCCATCAAACACCATGCCATCTATCTAGATCGGCTCGGTCTGTGTCACCCCTTGACCGCTCCGAGTCGTGTCGTGTGTCACTACACGCCCCTCCCCTCCCCCTGCCAGGGTCATGGCCGCTGTCAAGCTACCTTCAGCTATCCTGGCGCGAGGGTGGACCTTCTGCTCGGTTTCCTCGGTTTCGCCCTGTTCGCCATGGCCGAGAACAGCTGCCAGCAGCTACGCACCCTCCTCACATGCTCGCACAAGCTGCCATGACACACACCGTGCGCGAGACAACACGAGCGCCTCTTGGTGACACGGCAGCACCTGACCGCCTGACAGTCCGTCACTCATCTCCCTGCCCCGCCGCCACCACCCATCGCCTCCCTCACCTGGCACTGTCCAGGCGCTGTCAATCGCCATGGCGCCGCCCCTCGTTCTGCGCCTACGTCGCTAGCCTCAGGGCGCCATCTCCTACTACCTCCATTCTAGGTCGGCGTACCTACCTAGATATGCCATGGCCATACTCTGCAAATAGTATGCACCATGCATGGACCTCGTCATCCTACCGTGTACCCAGGCACCATCACAACACCATGTCCCTCGGCTGTGTCGTCGGATACCCGAACAGTCCTCCCTGAACTTGGCGCAAGGTGGAACAGACAAGATCCGAAAGGTGAAGATGGGTAGGTAGGTAGTAGCATGTTGATGAACCACGAAAACAGCCAGACGCTCGGCGTCACCTTCGTAGCACCTGTACGATGGCTGCCTTTTGCCAGTGAGGCGGTTCCGTAAACCCGCTGCAGTGGATGGAAATGGCCCATCCAATGGATCGCCATAGCGACGAACTGGGTACGGCAACAGCGTTCAACCTGCCACCACCTCCAGGTAGCGTACCTAGAGGAGATGGAAGGCATTGCGAACGCCACACGTCACCTTGCGGGAGCCTGCATGCAGACAGCTCAGCCTCGCTTGCTTCAATCCCGACATCCACTCCTTCTGTCCAATCAGCCGACCGCACCTCCAACCTCAACAGAGCACCGCAGTAATCCATACCCGGTAGCTGGGACACGCAAGTCATCGATCTAGAACGGTTTCATATCGTGGGGTCCCTTCCCACGGTAAGTCGTCTTCCCCGCCATTGCATCGCTAGAAGTCGGTAGGTAGGCAGGTCACAGGTAGGTAGGTAGGTCGCCATTGGGATGCAGTAACGCAATTAATGTCAGGGACTCCAACGCTCAAGCCTAACCATCCTGGTCTATCATCACATCGTCTGACTTGTGGAATGAAGTCGTCATCGAGCCCACTCCTGGACAACTGTTCGATAATAATTGGCCCTTCACGCTCAACTGCGACATGCAGTGGGAATTAAGAAGGATCCCTTCACCGCCATGCTGCGCGCAGTCCATCCCACCACCTTGCATGGGTTTTGGTGGGTGCTAAACGTGGTTCAAAGGAAAACAAGCAGTTCCCGACGGCATGCCAGACCCTGACCCGGGCACTACCCGCAAGCGCAACACGAGCACTACCTACCTCGTTGCTTGGAAGAAACCCATCGGAATCTAGATACTCCGTCAATGCTGAGAGTATGGTCCTCTGTGCTTTGCGGATTCTTGCTAGTCAGTAAGAGCTAGTTTTTGTTCATTTGTTGCACAAAATGCAAAACCTTCGCAAGTCACAGACAGCCCTGACTCTCGTCCTTCACTCCCAGTCAACAACAACCTTCGCTGTTCTATTTCCGCACCATCCATTTCCCCATACGGGCACACCCTGAACCAAGCCATCTTCCCGTGCCTTTTTGGAGTGAGTCCGGCTAGACTATACGGCAGATCGGGGTTATCGACGCGACTGTGCCTCTCATGCCATCGGAACCGCGTAAGATTTTTCCCCAAGCGCCAGAGTCAACGCGTTTCTTGTCCGCACTCGCGTTCGCTTTGTGAAATTCGAGGATGCCAAGGTACTTTAGCCGTTCTGGAACTGCCACTAGGATCTCGAGGACGGTTCATCCACCACCGTATATGGCATTCATTCAAATCCCGTAATATTGGTCTCTGAGTCAGATCGATACCATGCCTGGGGATGTGGCATGTGTCAGGAGCTGTTCTTGACGCAGCTAACATAGTAGGCTGCCAGTAGCAGAAACTACTACTGCGCCCGTCTTAGTCGGCGGATGTTGATTGGGTCATTAGTAGGTGGCGAATGTCTTTTGGCTTTCCGTAGCTACATAGGTCGGTACAGCGACGAACCTTCCATGGTTTCGACAGAAACAGCCTGTCAAAGCACAAATCAGTCTACACCGCAATACTCAGTTAACATGCGGACCTGTATTCTCACCAAGATTGTTTTGCTTACCGTAACGCAAATGTAGATCCAAATTCATCCCAACCGCTGCCCCTCGACAAGGCCCGCCTTCCCAGCACAGCCCGGGGATCTACATGATCGCTCGGCTATCTTTTAGCGTTGCGCCACATGTCAACCACCCGTTTCCCATTACGAGGATCAATCCATGGATCGCATAGGACATGACAGGATTTCCACGGACATCAGATTGCCCGTCTAACGTAAGACCTGGGGTAAACCATGGATGATCGATAGGTACGGATGGCTGCCCTCTAAGCGAGCTCCTCTTGGTCTCAGGTTGGAAATGGTCAAACAATCCTACCTCCCAGATGGCAAATCCCCTCCCGCCCACACATGGTACATTGAGCATTTGTGCCTGGCACCTGCAAGGAACCTTCGGAACAATTATCCGCTCTAGTCCTAGCGACTATAGCGCTATAGGTATACGCGTGTTCCAGGTCGGTAGGCAAGAGCTTTAGTACAGAAAGGAACATTTGGCAGTTTCTTCAACTTGCCCGCATCGACGTTAGGTGCCGCCCCAGAGCTATGTACTACTAACCACCAAGTCCACAGACGCAATAATAAACTTCCAAGCCGCCCCCTTCATTCTTATTTACCAGCCAGGGGCGGAAATATCCTTTTGCCTACTGCGCAAAAAGAACTCTTCGTGGGAATATGAAAAGTCAAAAAGTGTTTCACGATGGGAAACTCAAATTTCCCAAGCAGCGGATTTTGGCCATGATGACGCGTCGCCCGCAGCAGAAGAGAACCAAAGAGGGCCTAGGATTTGCGGGGTGAAAGCACGCTTCGCTACTCATTCGCCCTGCGTTGGCCAAGGAGGTTATTGAGTCTAGAGGCAGGTAGACCGCGTACGCAGGTTCGCTAATTTCACAAAGAGGAAGATGTCAACGCTAGGCAGCTGCAGTAGCTAGCCGACTAATGTCAGTTGTCAGACTCGCGTGTCAGACTGTCATAGGCACCCCTGATTGAGCGATCTCCTCAGCCACACTTTGCCATTTGGCACCAGGTGCTCTCTAGCTCTACCGACTCCAGTCCCTGGGGACTTCGGGAGCCAAGAGGTTAGCCAACTAGTTGGCCTGCTTTAGACTTCTCTCGATGACCCCGTGGCACGCGCAATTTTGGTTATGTGCATTCCCTATGCAATCTTTTTCATTGACCATTACATTTGTACAAACCAAGGAGATCAATTACAACATTTGCCTACAAGCAGCCCATGTACTAAAGAGGGCTGCAAGTGTTCTCATGCCAACAGCATCGCTACCACACATGTCCCTTCGTCTGCTTGATGTCGATAACATTAATGTTGCGCCACATGATGACCGACGCGAGCCCGATGGCCCATACTCCAACACCCACGCTCAGCAGATTCACCTGTGCATCGGCGTAGGCTTTTTGGATTGCAATGCGAGCTGGGGAGCCCATTGGATAGGCAAGTTGTGCGTTGATGTCGGCGTAGATCATGGCGAGATTGGGCAATTCTGCTGCGGGTAGGTACTCGAGGAGCTTCTTGGGCAGGGTATTCTGCCAGATGGCGGAAGCGATGGTGAGGCCAATTGCGCCTCCAATGCTACTGAAAAGTCCTAGCACAGCTATTGCGATGGCGATGTGCTGATGGGCTGCCGCGGCGAGCATGGCAATTTCGTCGCATATGATGATGGTGCCAGCAGCAAAGGCGATGAACAGCTGACACATGACGATGTAGCCAATGTGTCCATCAGCATTTCGAAAGTGGATCATAAGGCCCAGACCAAAGATGCTGAACGGAATTCCAAAGTAGAGGCACACCGGCTTGAATCGTCCTGTATGGTGAATCAGCCAACCGATGGTGATGCCGGAGAGAACCGAAGCAACGGTATACGTCTGGACCACGTAGGTAGCATCCTTCACGTCCAAGCCCTTGACCACCTGTAAAAACGAGCTGAAGTAGCTGTTCCACAAGTAGTAGCTGATGAACAGGACAGCAGAGAGCACACAGGCGCCAAACACGGTGCGGTCCATGAGCAGCGAGTATGGGAGCATCGTGGTGGGCGCGAAGAACTTTTCCCACACAACAAAGCCGATGATAAGAGTCACTCCGAACACCAGCATACAGATGATAAGAGGGGAGTCCCACCCCTTTGACTGCATGGTGTAGAGGTTAAATGGCAGCAGGAACAAAGCGACACCGGCCGAAAGCAGAAGCAAGCCGATGGCATCAAACTCGCGGCAGTAGTACACCAAGGCTTGCCAACGCGTGCGTTGGCTATCGCGCTTGGGCAGGAGTCCCTGCTTTTTTGCCTTGCGGAAGTTGTAGATGAGAAGACCCCAGAGCGGGAGCGTCACGGCGGGAACCATGATGGTGAACATGCCAAAGGCCCATCGCCAACCAGATCCGGCGAGGAAGCCTTCGGCAATGGGGCCGCCTAACCAACAGGTGATGAGGTTTGCAGAGGATGCGAATGCTTGCACCAATCCCCGGTTGCGCAGCGAGGACGTGTCGGCGACGAAGACACTCAGGCTATACTGGATTCCGTTGTTGCCAACCGTGTAGAAAACCTGAGCTGCAGCATATGCCTCCACCGTGTTGCAAGCGGCCATCATGATCAGGCCAATCGTCGCGATGATGACAGAGCAGAGGTAGCCCTGGGGCCGGCCAAAGACATCCAGGATCTTGGCGAGTGTGAGATTCGTCACACCGCCGATAACGCTGCTTAGGATGCCGACGGTTGGCGTGAGCGAATGCAACGCAAATGCCGACGTAACATAGGGCGACAGGGCGACTGTCGTACCGCTGAGCATGCCCTCGACGAAGTCTGGCAAGGTGTCAGTCACGTCTCGGAGAAAGGAGTGTGTTTGGCATAGTTGGTTTACATGTCAGCCATATCATGACATAGGCAAAGGTCAGCGCAGCGCTTGTCCATGCCACGGTGACTGCTTCAATGTTCTGGACACCGGCCTGCGCACTCGGGTCAATCATCGATTCGCTTCCGTCGCGTTCATGACGGGCGTCAGCAGCGTGTTCGACGTCGGTCACGATGCCCGATTCCTTGCGAGGACTCGCTTCGGCTTGCTGTGTCATTCTTCGTAGATGGAAGGTGCAGAGAAGCGGCGTTCGAAAGGCGTGGGCGATGAGGCGCTGCGAGAATGCATAAGATTCTCTCTCGACCTAGGGACCGTGAGCGAGGAGCAAGCGGGACATGCGAGGAAAAATCGGAAGAATTTCTGGAGAAGTCAAGAGGTCGGCAGCTCATTTCTACTCCTGGGAACGCAGACCTCTCTCCACGTTATTCTCCTGGATAGCGAACATGGGAAAATGATTCGAATCCTTTGGTGCAATAGCAACCAGCGCAAACCTTCTCAGTTGCTTCTCGACTCTATGCCACAGAGTGAGAGCGGCTGAGGCCCCTGTCTAGCGTCCACCAAGCAAAGAAGGATCAGTGCGGCCACGCCGTGCTGATGATATATTCCGTCTAGGCAGGCGTAATATGCGTAATGCCATGGAGTAAAAGTCTTACTCGACCTACTACACTCCACCCCTCGTGAGACTTGTGGCCTTCTCTACTTGCCAGGTGAGTAGACGTCATGCTCAAGTAAGCAGACAGATTGTCTTGGCTACAGTCGGATTCGGTGTCCCTGACAACAAACATGGCCCGACTTCAAAGGCATGGATAGATTTCTGTAGAATCGCGGCGCGGTTGTTGGCCTTGAACTTGCTGCGGGACTCGCGTCCTATAGAACACGAGCCAACTACGGTCTCGGCGCGGACGCTAACCTACCTAGGTAAGGGTATCCCGACAGCTCTTTTCGTATACCTACCTCTCTCTGCCTATGCAGCTGGATGGTTACTGGGTGGGTAATACGAATGTACAGTAGGTTTGAGCGACAAACTGCCTGCAGGTACATCATGGGATTTGGGAGAAAAAATGCCAGCTCAAACCAGGACCAACAAATGGCCTCAAACGTTCTCTCCAACTAGGGCTGACCGACCGGCTTGCGTATCGGTCACTCGGTCCCACAACTACAAGCGAAAACAACCAGGATGTTCATTCCATCTTTTTCAGAAGTGTCACCAAGACAGTTGTGTACAAAAGGAACACCTCACAGCTCAGGGCGTCATTCCTGGGTCACGTTGCGCGATGCTTGCACTGATTTACTACACACCATGTACAATGCCATCCTCCCATGCCATGACTATCCACTCGGACCGCTCAGCAAGTATCTACCAGCTTCGCATATCTGGTGAATTCTTCGTCTGTCCGGAACATCTCCAACTCTTCGGGCCGAGTACCAAAGACCAATTCCACGCCCCCGTCAGCCCTCATGGGGAAGATGACGAGGAAACGAAAGCGTGCATTGCCGCGATCGATAAGCGGCCGCATAGCCAGGGGAGAGCCTCCGTCGCCGAAGATCCCATCGCCAAAGGAAATAACATCGGTTTGGAACAGCATTAAATTCGAAATCATAGCATGCATGTGATCGAGCCCCATGTTGGCCGTGGAGAAGCGGCTATGGTCCGGCAGCGACTGCAAAATGGTAAAGGCGTCATGGATGAGCGACGGGGTAATGCGTGCAGCGGCTTCCCGGAGGACGAACGCAATCTTGCCGATACTGGTATGTGGCGAGCACAGGGTCTCTACGGGCATCGTGGCGCGGTTCATGACGAGCATACTCCCCATGTATGTCGACGGCAGTAGCGACGAGAAATACGGTCGTCCGTCCACGGGCAGCTCCAGAATGGACATGTCGTCAGGACCGAAGCTTTCTCCACGGAGCTGCGTAGCTACTTGATACCGGGCTCTTATGGCAGAGCGCCAGAAAAATGCTTGCACTATATCGCTGACAGATGTGATCACACCTTTCGCTTCCGGATCGGCCATGACTTCGTCTTGAAGCTCTCTCAGGCTCCCCGATGAAATCAAGAACTGCGTTGTCTTCATGCGATCCGGGTGAGGATCGAGCGGCCACTTAGTTCTGAGTGGAAGAGGAGGTGGTGGGGGAAGTTTTCTCTCGTCTGTGTGGTGCAGGGTATATGTGTCATTGAGGATGGGGTGAGGGTAATCGTCGGGAGGTACAAAGGGCAGGAAGCCCCACACACCGGGATCAACCTCCTCCCCTGGTCGAGAGTACCCCTCTCTTTCGTAAATGATCTCTGGGAGGCTATGGTTGAAGCTTTCTGGGTCGAACCAGCTGCACGTAGCTGTCAAATCTCCCTGCACATACCGGCAACTCTCAGCCCACACCTGTAGGGCTACCATGACACCAATTCCGTCTAAACAGCAGTGGTTGAAGTTGGTGGCAAGAATACACCCGCCTTGGACAAAATTGGCTTGTGCAACTAGGATATCGGCAGGGAGTTCTGGAAACGTGACATCGGAGAGAATGAGCGAGTCATCGATGGCTGATGGCACGAAACCAGTGCCTTTTAGCGCTTCAAAAGACGGAAGGACGGTAGAAAGGTCCTTGAAGATGAGCTGTCTCGGACCAACATGCTCAGCAGCCGATAGGACGGAGGACCGTAGAGGAGGTATCGTCACACAAAGGTCGCCTTTTGTATAGCCTATTTCTTGCTCCGAGCACGCCATAATCTTGCCCTCCAGTGCTGGGATAATTTCAAACGTACGTCGCAGGCCTTTTTGCAGTATTGCAAACGTTTCTTGGAAAGACCTGTCAGGGAGCGAAAAGAAGAAGCTAAGACCAATATAGTGTAATGGATTCTAGAGACACACGTCAGTACATTTTCCGAGATGGATTTTGTGGGGAAAGGCACTTACCACATAATCAAGAGGATTAAGCCTAAACGATTGCCGTGCCTTGTGCTGGTCGATTTGCTTTTTCATTTGTACAGCGGGTGAATCCTCCACACTACCGCCATTGGTCTGTTTAGACTCTGATAATTTTTGCAGCAAGTAGGCCGAGAACTTTCCGAGCGTAGGATTTGCATAGAGGTGGCGAGGGGCAAGCTGATCTGTCAGCTTCGTGGCAGACTGGATGATCTTCATAGCTTTGAAGACGTTCAGAGAGTCCAGCCCTAGACTGAAAACATCCGTGTCCGAGGAGGCTACCGCCATAGCTGGCAACATAGACTCTAGGATGCGACGGATGGATTCCGTGATGGACTCGAGTGATTTGGTGTCAACGGTGAAGTTGCCCAAGTCATCGCCACGGGAGTTGTAGAAGCGTTCTATATAGTCAGCATAGAGACTTAGCGTGGCATGGCGCTTGACAGTCCCCTTATCCGTGCGAATGAACGGAAGTTCAGGTTCAGCAAAGGCAATGTAGTCTCGACGAAGTCGGTTTTGCTGCAGAGCAAGCGCGTTGGACTTTTCAACCGTAGACCAAATACTTTCAAAAAGTGCTTCATCGGCTGAGGAAGCATCTTTTAACTCAATGAGTAGTCCTGGTTGCAGCTTTCCGGTTCCAATCATAAGACAACCTTCGATCGCCGGATGGGTCGTGACATAAGCCTCAGTGTCCAGCGTTGAGATTTTGTGCCCGGTCGATAGGACCACCGTATCATTGCTTCTGCCTCTGAAAGCCCAGAGGTTGGGCTTGGTGGGGTGTCTGATATAAAGATCCTTGAAGTTGTAGTGATCTTCCGACGGAAACGTGTGAAAAATACCCTGGAACAATGACCAGTGCTCGTTGCGGTGGACCCAATGCTCATATACACCGGGCTCAATTTCCCTAAACTCAAACCCGGAGTAAGGATGGAAAGCAAACCAATGCCAGTCTTCTCTTTTAGTCCAAAGATTTCCGATAAAGAGCCCTTCGGTGGTGCCGGTTAGGTTCAGTACGCGGATTGTCGAGTTCACCTTTCCAGCTACGACCGGGTTTACTGGTCCTTGTAGGTATTAGTTATTGACTCCATGCGGGGAACGATTCAGGAATAAGTCTTACCACCCGATGCGCAAATGAACTTCGATGATCTAAACTTTTCCAGAACGTCAGGCGTGTCGCCTAACTCATCGACCAGTGATGGTACCATACTCCATATGTCTATTTCGGCATGCGTCGCAAGAATGTCCATTAGATTCATGTTTGGAATTACCTTTGCAGGCCCAAGTATGCAGTGCAAAGCGAACAGCGCGGGTAGAAGAATGTCCATAATGACACCGGCACCCTAGAACGCCTGTCAACCATTTTCTTTTCATGTTTCGTACTTGGGCTTGGGTATAATACATACATGGCTCATGGGAAATGAAGAGTATATTCTATCGCCTTCATCCCAGCCGTGGCTCCATGGTGCCAGGCCATCGTCACCATCTGTTGGTGGAAGTAGCCGGACGGCGTCCATTGTTCCAATGAGCGCGTGGGACCATAACACCGGTTTGGGTACTCCAGTAGTTCCTGAGGTGTGCAGAATACAGAAGGGCTCTTGCGCAACTTCGTCAAAGGTCCTTGTGTACGGGAACGGTTTACTCGCTTTCGTATCAATGAGCTCATCAACTTCAGGAAGCTGGAGCAGACGCATGGTCCGACGATTCAAGAATTCCCCCACCAGCGGCACCGATGACTGCTCCTTTGACTGAATCCAGATGTTGCATTCAGCCGCATCGAGGACGGCTAGTGCTCCCTCTACGTTGTTTCTCGGAGACAGGAACAACGCCTGCAATAGCGCCTAAGTCAGCGAATTCAAGAAACGCAAGACCACAACTTACGGAATAACCCGCTTTAACGGATGCGTAAGTTATAAGTATATGGCGAATATCATCTTGGAGCGGTCAGTGTATTCCAGGGCGCGACTGTAGAATGAACTCACGCTGTCCAATATACCCAATTGCCTGGATTGACGTTGTAGTTCCCAGGTGATGGACGAGCCACCAAGCTGTCTTATCGACAGCATTTGCAAACTGCTGAGCAGTTATATGGCGGAAATTCAACGCATCATTGTCAAGTGACGTGATAGAGTAAATGATGCGCTCGGGATCGGTGGAGGCAAGATTGTCAATTATCTGGGGTATTAGCCTCCTACCAAACTCGGGCGTAATCGCCATATCTGGAGGCAGAATGGCAACAGAAAGCAATGCTGATTGAACTGAGGTATGGCCACCCCATATGAACAATCTTATAAGCTAATAACACTCCAGGTAGCGAGTTGAGAGACTTATGTGGAAGCCGAACTAGACGCCTTCTCTCAGGGATCATACACTTACTATCCCTGTAGCCCTGCTAGCATCGTGCTCCCAACCCGAGCATGTATCAGCATCCTACCGCTGCTGGGCCGACCACAGCTCGCTTCTTTAGACCGCTCTAGAGTACCCACTACAAACTTGCGCAGTTCGGCGTACCGTGTCTGACGTGGCGTCGCCTACCGTCAACGGCCGGCCTGGTTTGCCTGAGTAACTACATTACGAGAGATTCTAGCAGTCTCGGGCCGGTGTAAGCGCAACAGGCGGTATAGAATATTGTGCCGACAGGCTGTTGTAACCTAGGGCTGTTGGGGAAAGCGAGCAAATGCCAACAACTGACGCGATGCGACGATGGAGTTGGTGGCGTAGCGAGGGGTTTCTATCCAGTTAACGATCGTGCATTTCGAAATAGAAAAGTGGGTTCCGATGAGGCGCCTATTGCCGCAATCTTTCTCAAAACTTGGGAGTTTTCTTGCTCACGCCAGTGAAATAAACTGCGACACGATTGGACCGCATGGTGCAACGCCAAGCTCTGACGCCTGACATTTTGTCGCGCAGACATCGGCGATTATGGCTTATTCAATCTGTGCTAAGCGGAGTAAAGGAAAAATAAGATGGAAACTATGAACCAAGTCGGCATGCGCCAGTGCCGGTGGTCCTCACCTGGGTCGCGTTAGCCTAGGCACATATCCTTGCTGGGAAGTTGGTAGCGTATGCTCAAGGATTATCCTCAGGTCTTGGGTGACCGCCTGTCCCAAAACCAACACGTCCACGGGGTAGATATACAGGACCCTTCTTTCCTCGTATATCAGCTATCCATCCTTTACGCAGCTGCGCCAGCCATCGACCTCCTTTTCTCATTGTTCTTATACCAGTCCTCATCAACATGGCAGTGCTCAGACCTGTCGGCAACACTCCAAGTGAGATTAGACCGCACGATTTCAAGTCCTTCAAGAATTCCTCTGCCGCTATCGAAGTCACTGAGATGTCGAATGAAGTAGCCCACCTTTCCAATAGAATCTTGGACATCGTTTTCCTATACGCCCTCAACAAATTCAGCGATACGCAAGAACGACTCGTTGCGGGCAGGCCGAGGTTTCTGTCGGTAATCAGCGCATTTGTCGCCGCAGGACGGCCAGTCAAGATGTGTTTGCCAGCATTTCCGTTCAAGTCAGCGAACAAAGTCTACAAGGTTCTTGGAAGCCTTCCCGATAAGGCAGAAGAGTTGGCTCTTGCGAGATTGAACACTATGTGCTCGCGAATACAAGACTTGTACGCACCTGGCGCAAAACTTACAATCGTCTCGGATGGTCTTGTCTATAATGGTGAGTGACAGCTTCGGTTCACCCATCAGGAAAGAGGACATACTAACATGCCCAACCACTTTCCAGACCTCCTCGGAATTTCTGATCGCGATACTTGGAACTACGGCGAGTCTCTGAGACAAATGTGTGAGGAGAAGCAGTTCGAGCATATCGACTTTTCCAGATTGCGAGATCTCGCCGCTTTTCCAGGTCTACCTGACAAGCTTCATGAGATCAGCTACGTCGCCAACGCCACCAATTTTCGCCGTGTCATTCTGAACAAATATGGCAAAGATGATATCAATATTGACAATGAAATCGCAACGAATCCAGATACAAAATTAACCTACCTGGGGTATCGGCGGTTCCTCGAGTCTGACCTACAGCACATCTTTCCTTTGGGTGCAGGCAGAACAAGCAACGGCTACAAGCGAGACGTGAAGTACCTGGCTAAACAAATGTTGATCCGAGGATATGTAAGTCAAGGCATAATATTCTCTAAGCAACGATAGCGACAGACACTAACCAAGCTACCCCAGGCTTTCGCTGGAGCATGTAAGAATGCCTTTCCCCATCATCTACGTCTTTCCATCCACCAATCAGTAGGAGAGCAAAAGGTTTCAATGAGTCTCCTCAACACCAGGACCGGATATACGACGCCCTGGCATTGCAGCGTCGCATTACTGGCCGATGGTGAATGGATAAGCGCACCCATGGGTGATTTCCAGAAAGACCCCAGGTTCGAAGTTGTACATGAGAACGGACGGCCTAGCTACTTCGTTGAGACCACAGCCCAGTCTGGGTCGACTCCAACCGTAGAACAAGAACAGTGGGAGCCGGGCCCCGCACCACCCTCTGTTGTGCAAAGCGTCTCCACCACTGCAACAAAACCTTCCCCGAAGAAGACGAAGCTCAGCAAGAGGAACATCGATTCAGAACACTACCAAGATCACCGTCAACGGGGAAAGGGTGCCACTTTTATCCTTACTGGTTTTTTCCTTAACCTAGTCGTTGCTCTCCTCGCATCCATTCTTTTCTCCTCTCTTACAAGTACGACGAGTACTTTCAAGGGTCGCGGCCGTTGGATTCTTGCAGTATTTCTCTTAGCAGCTTTTTCTAGTGCGCTGGAAGCGCGTGTGGTTCGCCGGCTTTCCATCGTTTAGTTGAAGATTCTTATGCGCCAACGTTTTGATCGGATTTTTCATAGCTATTCATTGACCAGTAATGATTTAAACAAGGTTAAACTGCATGGCCCCACTCTCAGTTCTGGCAATATGTAGCCAGCCCAGGTGAAGTTCGGTACATAGCCCAAGGCAACGTCTAGGTAGGCCATGTTGCACAGAATCCATGTGATTATAATACGCTTATCCACGTATGGATCGACTGGAATCAGGGTGTGTTCGTTCACTAGCGGATTGCCATGACCCTTTTGTTTCGGAAGAACTAAGTCCTTTGACCTCGAAGCATGTGGTACATGATCATAAGACGAGGAGGACAATGATTACACGTCAGCCGCCACCACCACCACCACCACCACCACCAGACTTGAATGGCGTGACGGTCTACTAGGATAGCCGGAGACTATCTTGATTCGCTTCCATGCCATGCGATCCTTCTTACTTTACGGCCTCCATCAGCGTTACCGCCTCTCATGCGATGGCCTCGGGTTACCGATAGTGGACCCCCATGGCATAACTTGGTAGTTCCCAGTTTCTGCAGCTCTCAGATATCAACAAACTGGAGAAACTGCGGTCATTGGGTACGATCTCGCATCCTACGAGAGTCTTGTGTCCCTAACACATTGAACACTGCAGGTAAGCTCGAAACGGTCTCGTCCACATGCCATCATCTCGGGTTTTACAATAACGTAGGCGTATCGGCAAACGATAGATTCTCGGGGGCTTGCCTAGCCACCCAACTGGAGCAGGTACTGGAAAAGGTCATACAAAAGTACTTTTCGTCGAGCGCAGGCACAACGTGGAGTTGAGTGACGAAGACGACAAGGAGCTTGATACTCTCCTTCAAGATCAAGCAAATACCAACTTCAAACAAGAGCACGGGGCCTTGCCTTTTTGGCGCCTCAGTATACTGTATACGCGGGATAAAGAAGATGAATTCACTGCGAGTTTCATCTTCCGCCATGCCATAGGGGATATAGGATCTCCGGCCTTGTGTTCCACGAGTCTTTTCTAGAAAGTCTTCGCACTGCCAACACCACCATCACATCTAGCTCAAGTGGTGCCGTGACAGCGACCAGCACACTGCTCCTCCCACCCCTGGAGGAACTTTACCCGCTACCACTTCCACCCAACTCTACGCCGTCACATTCCGCAACCTACCAAGAATGCAAAGGCGGCCTCATCACCCACCCCTGCCAAACACTCTTCCACTCGGTCTGTCTGTCCCAGAAACATCCTCTTCCATCTTCTCCTCAGGAACACAGAAGCTTTGGCCTGTATCATCCCCGTCAGTCTACGGCCATGGCTTCCTCACGACATGACCCAGGGCGAAATCGGCATGTGGATCGACGCATTCCAAGTCAAACTACTTGCCAGCAACAGCAACAGCAACAACGAAGCGACGGCATCGACAGCATCGACGGCAGAGCACCATATCTGGCGCCAGGCACAAGAAACTGAATGGGCGAGACGTACCTCTTGTGAAGATGGCGGTAGCAACGAAACGACCTTGGTTGCGGCGAACCATGATAGCCAAGGCGCCGTGATACTATAGGTTTCCCAGTCTCCCAGCTTGACGCCAGTACCTGGGCCCTTTTGCAGAGGAAATACAATGGGAACAGGTCGAATTTCGAAAAAAAAAATGAGCCATGAACCTACATGCTCCACAAATTTAACAACTACTCATGCAAAAAATCCTTTCCGGTGTTTTTAGAAAAAAACAGACAACAGGACGAGCCAGGAAGAAAGCCAGGAAATCCCTCTATAAGAAGGACCAAAAAAACGCCGTCATGATTTTCCATCACCCGACAGGAATGGCCGGACCATGGAATAAAAAAGAAGAAAGGGTATCTCGGTCTTCTCCCCCTCCTCTCCATTCCCTTGAGAGCGCCTTTACGGGGAAATTGACGACCCCAAAAGGCCACCTAAAACAAGATCCAAAACGCCCCTGCCACCGTCAATACGGCCAAGATAATGGTCATAATTGCCGCGCCCGCCTTATCCCCGGTCGTGATGTCCGAGGCGTGCGATGGCAGTCGGTCGTCGTCGTCGCCAGTGCCCAGGTTCGGATTGCCCTGACTGGACCCACCCGTCTTACTAGAATAAGGCGGGGGCACACGGTCGACATTCAGCACACTAATCACGTTGAGCGCGGTCATCTGTGGGCCGACACCGCCTATGCCGTCGTAACCCGTGCTCCACCACTTCATGCCGCACTGGTGATCACCGCCCCCATGGGGGCTAGGCCCTTCGCAGGTTTGCGCCGCAGCTTTAGCCGAGACCTGGAGCTTGGGCATGATGAGGTCGTGGGTAAAGGGGGCCATTTGGACAGCATTGCCGAGCCAGCGGGCGAGGTAGGCTTTGAAGGATTCTTGGTCGGCGTTGCAGAGGGATTTTGCTTCACAGACCTCGACCATGACACCGCCTTTGTCTGGAGGGTAAAACATGTCCGTCTTGCTGATGAACTTTCTTAAGGCGGTTTCCCACTTGGCGGCCCCGTTGGTGTAATTATACATCTGCCATCATTAGCGTCTGGAGGAACCCTCTACAGGAAGGACAGGCGGTCTCACGTATGCTGCGCCTGCAATCAGGATGCCATAATTGTACGTCCAGGGGGTCATATCCGCATCCTTGCATGGGGGATTTGTGCTTATGCTAGTTCCATCGTACACCTGGCCATCGCCTGGGAGAATGGGACTCCGTGACAGCCATTCAAACGCCTTTTCGGCCCAAACCGCATACGTATCGTTTTTGGTGTACATGGCCAGTCTGGCACCAAGATGGAATAGTCCTCCGTTGGAGGCGGTGTTCTTGTAGTTCCAGCCGTTGAGCCAGGGGAAGATCTGCCAGCGCATACCACCCCCACAAGTGCCTTCGGCGACTTCTTTGCTGTAGCGGGTGACGAACTGGTTGAAGACGGATTGGGTCATGGCGAGCCATCCTGGCTGGTCAGCAGGGGGGTCGGGCAGTTTATATTCAGCGGCAGCGATCATGGAAAAGGCCCAGAAAACCTGGTCATCGTTGCCTTCGTTCTTGGATTGGTTGGCGGGCATCTGGAGACGTTAGCTTGTGTGTACCCAGTATTGGGCCCACGAGGCCTGCTAGACTAGGCGGCCACTGGGTCGTTCGTCTACGCACCAGGTCAAGATGCTCTCCGAACTGGTGGATGAGGGCATCGCGGATCAGGCCGTTGTATTGGTCATCGCCCGTGTAGTGCCAGTAGTCGAGCAGTGTGCCCATCATTGCGCCAGCCTGCCACCAGTAGTAGGGTGGGTAGAGAATACCAGGGTATCCTCCAAGAACGTGGACGCCTTTATCGTCGATTGTTGCATATTGCGCAACAAGCTGTTTTGCGACCTTGGAAGAGACGTCCTTGATCGAATCTACGGCGGCGAGTCAGCAACGACAGTCGTTGGTCATGGAAGGGGGGCCCATGTACCAGGCGATGTAGGATCCAACACCAGACCGTAGGAAGGCAGCAGCAGCATGAGCGCCGCTAGCGCCTGCGCAGGACTGAAGAACTTCATTGCAACATGTGTATGTGCCTCTCACACTATTCAACGGGAGCGATGAGCGACTAGAGTGCTAAGTGGGGAACGCGAGGGCAGACCCGCGCCCGTTGTTGGTAGCGGGAGTGGCTGTGGCGGTGGCGGTGGCGGTGGCGGCCAGGCTAGCGACGTCGTCGAAAACGAGAGCGAGGAGGAAGGAGAGGGTGCAGCGAAGAGAGCGAGCGTTGGTGAGCGGCGAAACGAGCGAGCGAGCGAGCGAAGAGCAGTCGGTGATGGCGGATGGCGGCGATGCAAACAAGAGGGATGGTTGCACCTGCACCGGACGAGGCTACACAAGGGTCAAGGGCTTAGGCGAGCAATATCAGCTACTCCAACTAGTTATTCGCTATTTGCCCGAGTTCCCACTTTCAGCGAGGCTTACTACTTGCTATCGAGTATAGAGCAGAGAAACGCGTACTGCGGTACGCGGAAAGCACCGGGTAACCCGGCTAGGTAGATCATTTCGGGCGAACGTTGGTGGGTCCTCTCAAAATAGTAATACTATGTAGAGCTTTATTTCACACCACCTACCCAGGTACCTACCTACTGTAGAGGTGTATCCTCAGGCTCAGTTAGCTTCAGCAGCTGCCCGACGAGCCTTCGGCTTGTCGGGTTATCGTTGTAGTTGGGTGGATTGAGATAGATAGTGTATT
>Ga0182215_1000022_pt1 | contig 25333 bp, 21 predicted proteins | sample G5R1MG_24_FD_128404 | JGI IMG/M metagenome (GOLD analysis project Ga0182215, IMG submission 128404) | Switchgrass phyllosphere microbial communities from Michigan, USA - G5R2_NF_03OCT2016_LD1 MG | ecosystem: Host-associated > Plants > Phyllosphere > Phylloplane/Leaf | place: USA: Michigan... | reverse complement strand
CTGCCGCCGGCGATGAACCACCCGGTCAAGGTCGCCGAGCGGATCGCCATGCTCGATATCCTGTCGGAAGGGCGCGTCCACTTCGGCATGGGCAAGGGCGGTACCCAGCAGGAAGCCGGCACGTTCGGCTACGACATGGCCGACCTGCCGCCGATGATCGAAGAGAGCATGTATCTCATCCCCAAGATCCTCAAGGACGGGGAAGTCGAGCATGACGGCCAGTTCGTGAAAATCCCCAAGCGGCCGATCCATCCCAGCCCGCTGCAGGACCCGCACCCGCCGCTGTACATGGCCTGTACCAACCCTGGGACGCTGCTCGCCGCCGGATCGCGCGGCATCGGCGCGCTGGTGATGGGCTTCTCAGGCCCCGAGAACATCGCCGAGAAGAACGGCGCCTACCGCGAGGCCTTTCGCACGCGCGATCTGTCCAAGCAGGTCGGCTACCGCCCGACCGAGCACCTCGCGGCGCTATGCCCGGCAGTGGTGCTGGACGATCGCCGCAAGGCGCGGCAGCTCGGCCTGCGCGGCCAGCGCTTCTTCGTGGAATCGATCGCCTATTGGTACCAGGGCGGCGAGAAGCCCACCGCGCAGGACCTGACGCCCGAAGAGAACGAGGCGGCGCTGAACGCCGGCAAGGAGCAGATCGTCACCTACCTCTCGTCCGAGAAGCTGACGGTGACCGATGCCTCGACCAACATCTACGGCGTGGCGCCCGATGCCTACGGCACGCCTGAAGACTGCATCAACTATGTAAGCCAATTGTTTGATGCCGGCGCGGATGAGATCCTCTTCATCTTCCAGATGGGCGACATCCCCCATGAGGTCATCATGGAGACCATCCGCAACATCGGCGAAAAGGTCATCCCGCACTTCCGCGATCAGACCACGCTCGCGGCCGAGTAAGCCAGGTGGCCGGCGTGGCGGGTGACGCTACCCCGGCTCCAACTCAGGCGATCTTCGCGCTGACCAGGAATGGCCGCAAGTAGGCGTCCATACCCTCGATACCGCCCTCCGAACCCATGCCGCTGTCGCCCACGCCGCCGAACGGCGTCTCGGGCGACGACATCGCGAAGTGGTTGATGCCGAGCATGCCCGAATTGATTCCCGCGACGATCCGGCGTTCTGTTCGCATGTCGTTGGTGAAGGCATAGGCGGCAAGGCCATACGGCAGGCGATTGGCCTCCGCGATCGCCGCGTCTATATCGTCGACCGGCATCACCAGCATGAGCGGGCCGAACGGCTCCTCGTTCATCGCTTCCATGCGCGGCGTCATGCCGGACAGGACGGTCGGCTCGAAGAAGTTGCCACTGTTGCCGATCCGCGATCCACCGGTCGCCACTTCGGCTCCGCCCTGCAGGGCGTCCGCGGTGAGAGCCTCGATCTTGGACAGCTGGCCGGCGGTCGTGAGCGGTCCCATCTGCGTCGCGGTGTCCAGGCCATCGCCAACCCGCAGCGCCTTGGCCGCTTCCGACACGCCAGCGACAAAATCGGCATATAGCGGCCGTTCGACGAGGAAACGGGTCGGAGACACGCAGACCTGACCGGCGTTGCGGAACTTGAACTCGGTGGAAAGCGGCACGACGGTGTCGAGGTCCGCATCTCGTGCCACGATCACCGGATTGTGTCCGCCCAGCTCCATCGTCACCTTCTTGAGGTGCTGGCCCGCGGCGCTAGCCAGCAGACGCCCGACTCGCGTCGAGCCGGTCAGCGTCACCTTGTGGATCTCGGGCGCGGCGCACAGCGTGGAGGAGATCGCGGCCGGATCGCCCCAGATCACGCTGAGGGCCTTGCCCGGCACCCCGGCGGCGTGAAGCGTGCGCACGATCCGGTACGCGGTGCTCGGGGTCTCCTCCGCTGGCTTCAGCACTACCGAGCAGCCGGCGGCCAGAGCCGGTGCGATCTTCTGCAGCGGGGTCCAGGCTGGAAAGTTCCATGGCGTGAACGCCGCGACCGGGCCGACCGGACGGCGGTGCACGGCCCAGCGCATGTCCGGGGCGCGGGTCGGGATGAGCCGCCCGTAGGCGCGGCGCCCCTCTTCGGCAAACCAGTCGAGCAGGTCGGCCGAGGCCAGCCACTCGCCACGTGCCTGCGCCAGCGGCTTGCCGTTCTCGCGCGTCATCTCAGCCGCGGCTTCATCCGCTTCGGCGCGCATCTGGTCCGCCGCGCGGCGCATGATCTTGCTGCGATCCAGGGCCGACATCGCCGACCACATGGCGAAACCTTCCACCGAGAGCCGCGCCGCTTCCAAGGCCTCGGCCTCGCCGCACCAGGCGAGGTCACCGATCACCTCTCCATTCGCCGGATTGACCAGCGGGCGCGTACCGAGCGAGCCTTCGTCGCGTTCCTGGCCGTCGATGATCGGACGGGGCATCGTCTGGGTCATGCTTGGTGATCCTCTTTGCGTCCAGCACATGGCCGAACCCGCGCGAACGACGGCGCCCTGCCCTGTTTGGCTGCGGCTTAGACGCTGCACAAAGCGCTCGGCAACCCAATTAATCGCTTAATCGCCGGTCGTCGCGCTTATGCCCCCCCACAATGCGCTGGTCACTGAGGGCGAGTTCAACGGCAGGCTCAGGATCATGGCTCGCCGTGCGAACCGAGCGTGGCGGTGAAAGTATGACACACAGCGTCACAGCCTCGTGCGATCGGCGCTGAGCACATGACCTTGAGCTGCCGCGAGCGTGATCGATAGAAGGGAGCGCTCGAGCACATGCCACTCCCTTCTCGCACAAGCCTTACCAGCGCAGCTTGAGCGTTTCGAAACCCATCACCGGCCCGCCGAAGATCGACGGCTGCTCTGCCGGATCGAGTTCAAAGTCCGGGATCTGCCGCAGCCACTCCTGCAGCGAGATCATGATCTCGCGCTTGGCGAGATGCGAGCCGATGCAGCGATGCGGTCCCACGCCAAACGTGACGTGGTTGTTCACCGGCCGGTCCAGGTCGATCGTCTGCGGATCCTTGAACACAGCGCCATCGCGGTTCGCCACCGTGTTGGGCAGCACGACCCGGTCGTTCTGTCGGAACTGCACCCCCTTGAACGTCACATCATGTGTCACGCGGCGATAGATACTCGAGACCGCATTGATCCGCATGAGTTCTTCGATCGCGACCATGAACGCAGCCGGATCGTCCAGGCGATCCCGGAATTTCTGCCGGGCATCCCGTGACGTCGCCAGATAGCGCCAGACATAGGCCATCGTATTGGTCACGGTGTCGAGCCCAGCCACGAACAGCAGGAAGCCGCAGTTGAGGATGTCGATCCACGGATAGGCGTTACCCTCCGCGTCCCGTGCCTGCACGACGGTGCTGGCGATGTCCTTACCGGGGTTGCGTTCCTTCTCGCGGAACAGCCCCTCCAGTACCTCGTATATTTCTACCATGTTGGCCGCGCGCACGTCGGTATCCGTGCTGCGGAAGAACGTGTCCGAGATACGAAGGAATTCAGGCAGACGATCTTCGGCCAGACCGAACAATTCTAGGAACGTGCTCGTCGGGAACTGACTAGCGTATTCCTTGATGAAATCGCATCTGCCCTTGTCGGCGAACCCCGAGATCAGCCTTTCGGCGCGGTGCTGTAGCCCGTCCGTCATCCGGCGCACGGCCAGGGGAGTGAACAACGGCGCCAGGATCTTGCGGAACACGTCGTGCTGCGGGGGATCGACGCCGTTGGGCTGCAGCACCGGATACTGCGCCATGGGAGGAACGGGTGACTGGTATGTCGAGAACTGCTCGTGGTTGCGATAGGCCTCGACAATGTCGGGATAGCGCAGGAACACCCAGTGACCCCCGTTGCGCGGTGTGTAGAAGATCGGCGGCGCGCCATGCTTGACTAGGCCGTGCCATATCTCGGTGGGGTCCGACACGCCTTCTGGAATGTGGAAGAAGTCGAAGTCGACGATCAGGTGCTCGGGGACGTGATCGTGGGGTCCGGGAAAATAGGGCGCGTTCATGCCGCCACCGCCTTGGCGATCCGCAGCGCGCCTTCGGGGCAGTTTCGCACGGCGAGGCGGACCTTGTCCTCCAGCTCGGCCGGAAATTCAGGTTGCTCGATCACCACCTTGCCCTCGATGGCGTCGGTCGAAAACACTTCGGGGCAAATGTCCTCGCAACGGGCGTGCCCTTGGCACAGGCTCAGATTGGCCACCACTTTCATCAGCGATCCTCCACGCATCTTATGCACCTTAAGTGGATCAGCCGAGCCGCAGGCACCACGCCGGCATGAGAACACATCTGGCCAAGAGGAACGCCCTGCGTCATAAATCCGGCCGAGGACCATGGATCAGACACCCACCTATCTTGAGCGCGTGGAATTGCCGCAGGGCCGGATCGAACTGGTCGAGTGGCACTGGCCGAACATGATCGACTTCGAGCGGGTCGAAAGCGAACTGATGTTCGAAATGTCGTTGCCGCCGCATGCCACCGACGCATCGGCCGAGTTTCCGCAAGTCGGCCCGGGCAGCCGCGCCTTTGTGGGCACGCTGTTCGTCCGCTTCCCGCATGTGGCCTTGCGCGGCCGCGCGGAAGGCGGCCACATCCGTGTCCTGCGCTTCGTTTTCGGCGCGGATCTGACTAGGCAGATCCAGGGCGGAGAGGCCGTTCCTCCCTTGCCGGTGCTGCAGCGTCTGCTCGACGTTCGCAACGACAGCTTGCGCAAGATCATGACGCTGGCGGTACGCGAGATCGCCGCGCGCGAGGATCGCTCGCTTGATGCGCTGGCGGCCTTGCAGACGCTCGCGGCGACCGAGTTGCGCCGCCTGATCGAACGCCAGCCGGTCTCGGTACAAAGTGGAAGGCTTGCCGCCTGGCAGTACCGCCGCATCCGCGAGCGCCTGGCCGAGAACGTCAGCCCACCCACCACAGCGGAACTGGCGGCCATTTGCGGCATCAGCGTGCGCCATCTCAATCGCCAGTTCCAGGCGCTCACCGGCACGACCGTCGCCGAATACGTTACCAACCATTGGGTGGAACGAGCCAAGACGATGCTCACCGGTGATGCCGCGCCGATCAAGAACATCGCCTTCGCGCTCGGCTTTTCCCACGCCAACAGCTTCGCGCGCGCCTTCCGCCGCGCCACCGGCGCCACCCCGCAAGACTTCAGGCAGCGAGGCGGCGGAGCCCCTGGCTCCTGATCAACGCGTCCTTCCCTTTCCGTATAGATGGAAAGCGGTCGCCGCACGTTGATCGCGTTTGCCCAGTGACGATCGTGTCGTCGCGACAGCGCCCGCAAGGCTGCCGGGTGCGCGAGGAGAGACATGTCACATCCCGCTCCCATCATGGCGGCGAACTCCGCCACGCCGGCCTTCGATGCCGCGGCTCCAGCGCAAGCCGGGGGCCGCCGGCGCACGGCGATGCTGCTGATGCTCGCCTTCATTTACAGCCTGAACTACCTCGACCGGCAGATCGTCATCATCTTGCAGGAACCGATCAAGGCCGACTTTCAGTTGAAGGACTGGGAACTTGGACTGCTGACCGGAGGCGCGTTCGGCATCTTCTATACCGCGATGGGCATCCCGATCGCGCAGATCATCGACAGGGGCGTCAACCGAGTACGCCTTATCGCCGGGTTCACTGGCGCCTGGAGCGTCATGACCGCGATCTGCGGCCTGACGGCGAGCTTCGGCCAGTTCTTCGCTGCGCGCATGGGCGTAGGCCTGGCCGAGGCGGGCTTCGCCCCGGCGGCGCACTCGCTGATCTCGGACCTCTATGAACCTCGCGAGCGCCCGGCAGCCGCAGGTCTGTTTGCCATCGGCGTCCCGGTCGGCATGATGGCCGGCCTGTCGATCGGGGGGATCGTGGCCCAGATGGCGGACTGGCGCACCGCTCTCCTGCTGGCGGGCCTTCCGGGGATCCTCATCGCCATCCTGTTCCCCATCCTGGCGCGTGAACCGATGCGCGGTGCCAGCGAGTTGCGGACCGGCGAGCCTAGCGGCACCCAGACGCAGATCGGGTTCATCGAAGGCTTGCGCATCCTGGGAAGTCGCCCCGCCTTCGTGCATGTGATCGCGGGCAGCGCGGCATTCTCCTTCGCCCTGACCGGCATCGCCACCTGGATGCCATCGTTCCTCATCCGCACGCATGGCATGAGCCTGACGCAAGTTGGCTTGGGGCTGGGTCTGATCAGCGGCGTTTGCGGAGCCATCGGCACCTGGCTGGGTGGCTGGCAGGGCACGAGGCTGGCAAGGACGGGCCTTCACGCCATCGTCTGGGTGCCGATCGCGGGCGTGGTCCTGTGCGCGCCGCTCTACGTCGCCGTGCTGAACATGGCGACCGGACAGGGAGCGTTGCTGCTGATGATCGTGCCGGTGACGCTGGGCGCGTTGTGGACCGCGCCATCGATCGCGCTGACGCAAAGCCTGGCGCCGGTCGCCATGCGCGCCAGAGCCAGCGCCGTCTACATCGTGGCGGCCAACCTCATCGGCGTGTCGATGGGGCCGCTGGCCGCCGGCGTGCTGAGCGATCTTTTCGCCAGCCTGCACGGTGGCGACGCCGCACGCGGCCTGCGCGACGCACAGATGGCGCTGACCGTGTTCTTCTTCGTCGGCGCGGCGCATTGGACCCACGTCTCTCGCCTGCTCAAGCGCGAAGCGTCCGTCGGTTTGCCCGATGCCTGATGGATCGTAAGCTCCCGCCTAACGCTGACATTCGATCTCAACTTGTAAATACTGCATGTGTTGCTATTATCGCTTCAATTCGGTGAGCGGCTTTCAAGCCATCATCGACGCATGACTATAAGGGAGAGATGAGATGGCAGTAGGCAATGCCCAGCGTCAGGTCCTGCGCGACATGTCGGCAGGTGATCCGCGACCGGTTCAACCGATCGACTTCGACGGCCCGATACCGCAACCGACGACCGATCCGAGCCAGATCCGCGCTGATCTCGATCGGGCCGGCTACGCCATCGCCGCGGACGTAATCTCGGCACGGCAGGCACGCGAGGCATGCGACTTCCTGAACGCCGAAATCGATCGTGAAGAGGCCGAGGAAGAAGGACGCGTCAAAGGCTTTTTCACCGACAACGACGACGTGAACCGTCGCTTGTCGGGCGCACTACTCGTCAACCGCCATCCGTTCTTTCGCGACATCCTGGAACATGAACTGCCGCGGCAGATCACCAAGGAAATTCTGGGGCCTCAGACGCTGAACGAGTCCTACCTGGTCCACAGCTACGGCGCCAACGTGACTCGCCCCGGTAGTTTGCAGCAGGCCATCCATCGCGATCGCAGCGGCGCCGTGCCCTTGAGCGCGGGTGCCGCGCAGACGCGTTTCATCTGGTGCCTGCAGGACTTCGTAGAGGAGAACGGCGCGACACGGGTCGTGCCCGGCAGCCATCGCGACCTCGAGCCACAGCGATGGGACGTGCAGTACGAGTCCATCGCGGCCGAAGCGCCGGCGGGCTCCGTGCTGATCTATACCGACATGCTGTTACACGGCACGGGCGCCAACACCTCGGCCAACCTGGAGCGTGCCGGCGTGATCGTCGGTTACTGCCCGCCCTGGTGGAAGCCGATGATCAACTTCCCGATGACCACCGATCCGCAAGCGGTGAAGGACTCGTCCAAGACCCTGCGTCAGCTGCTGGGCTACAGCTCGGTAGCGGTCGGCTTCGAGGAGCCTTGGACATTTGCGCCGGACGCGGTGAAGTCGCTGGTGGTTCCCCCGGAGATGGAGTGGTGACGTCCACACAAACCTAATTTCCTTACGGCGGCGCGCGACTTCGGATCAGCGCCGCCGGATAGTAGCCGTTCCCAGGTTGTCGGCCGCCTTCGCCGCGTTTTCCATGGCTTGCCCCCAGCCCATCGCTACATGGAAGGTGAGTTGTGCGGTCCGACGCGGTTCACTCCGGCGAAGCCCGTCGATTGCGAGGAACAGATCATGCAAACGCACGCATTCACAGCTGTAAAGCTGCAGACAGTGGACATTGCCGCGTGTGAGACATTCTTCGGCAGCGTCTTTGGCTTCCAGGTAACGCACCGATATGGCGGAGGTGAAGGCGATCCATTCCAGGAAATCGTCATGACACTCCGGGGCAATCAAGGGATGATGTTGAAGTTCATCCAGAACAAGCACGAGCCTGCCTCTGCCGCAGGCGTGACGATCCAAATCAAGCTGGACGAGATCGAACCGACGATGGTGGCCGCCGTGGCTGCAAGAGCGACAGTGGCGATGGAACCGACCGACTACCCGGAAGCCGCAGTCCGTATGGCCGTCATCACCAGCGACCAAGGTTTCGACATCGAGCTCGTTCAGGATCTGTAATCTGGCGTGACATCACCGCTCACGCGAAACTGCAGTACCCGATCAAGGCGACGTATCACTAATCGTAACGCTTGGCCTAACAACCATATATAGAGGTACCTTCATTTCTTGCCTGACTTGCAGAAAGAGGCCAGACCTGAAGTGAACCAGATAGTGGGATTTCACCATGGTGCGGTCTGTCTATCCTGCTAAAGCCTTCAAAACAATTGGCTGGAAAGATACCGGAGTGTTTCTCGCTCCTCTTCAAAGCGGCCCCAAACACGCAAATACACGGATCGGGAATATGAGAGCAAGTCGTGACAGTGCCACCGTGTTCGCGACACTTGCAATGATACTCGCTCCGGCGTGCGCTCACGCCGCACCTGCAACAAGCGTAGAGACGCAGCGGGTCGTTCTAGCCCAGCCCACTCCACGCAATTTCGACCGCCATGATGGCTTCGTCCAGATATTCGACGGTAAAACCCTAAGCGGTTGGGACGGCGATCCGGCGGTCTGGCGGGTTGAAGATGGTGCCATCGTCGCTGTCCGACCGGCTGGCCAGATCACCAACAATAGCTACCTCGTCTACAGGGGCATCAAGGCCCACGACTTCGACCTGCGATTGGAGATCAAGGCGGCAGTCGGCGGCTCGGGCATCCAATATCGTAGCCGAACAGGGGTACGTTGGCTTACTCCGGTCGCAGGCAGGCCGGAGCCTGATCCCAAGTGGATGATGACGGGGCCACAGGCCGATTTCTGGCCCGCGAAAACCTTCGGTCGCGACTTGTTCAGCGGTCAAGTCTACATGGAGAATGAACCTGAACGCACTGTCAGCTGGCGCGGACAGGTGACCCGGCGCGCCGCGACCCTCAAACCGGAAATGCTCGGCAAAGTCGGAGATGGCAAGGCGCTTGCGGATTTGGTCCATCCCGACGGTTGGAACGAATACGAGATCATCGCACGTGGTCCGGTCGTGCTGCATCTCATCAATGGCCAACTGATGTCCGTCCACATCAACGACGATCCACAATCGCCAGATAACCGATCAGGTCTGATTGGGATCGAAGCCGAGCTTAATCCCGCTCGGATAGAAGTTCGCAACGTGTGGTTGCGCAAGCTGAACTGATCAAGCGCGGCCTTGATACGACGAGCAGCGATGGCGCGGTTGAAGAGGCTGAATCAAACCCAATCGGATCGCCCTGTTTCAAGCTCGAGCGGCGGCGATGCTTATTACCCTATCGATATAGACGCCGCCGCCGTTGAAGATCAACACGCGCAAAGGCTCACTGCGAACGCTACTTGCGTGACGGGCTGACCCTATTGAAAAAATGCCCGAACGCGATGATGGCGCGTCTGGAGACGAGAGCCAAGTTCTTGATGCTTCGCGACTATCGCGCCGTGATCGATATCGGCAAGTCACCTGGAGCGGCTCGTCGTTGCCGAAGCAATTGCAACGACCTCAAGCTTGCGGCGTATCGGGTTTTGGCTGACGGGCCATACGCTTGCGGGCTCGTGCCTTGGGCTCAGCCACGGAACCCTGCTGTTCGTTTTCAGCGGCAGCGCCTTCAGACTTGGCTTCGCTATCTCTCGCATCGCCAGCATCGTCGGCTGCACCCTTGAACAAGCCGATCTTGCCACGACGTCGCGTAGGCTCCCGCTTTGCGACATTGCTTGCGCCCTCGACGCTACCATCTGTTACGGTCGCCCCGGCATCCTCAACCGCAGCGCTTGCCGCCTTCACGCCGAGCTTACCGGGCTTGGCCGAAGGTTTGTTCTTAGCAGCCGGGCGCTTTGCCTTTGCTGGCTTGGAATTGCCGCCGACATCGGGCCGGGGATCGACGGATGGCTCTGCGACCGTATCGCTCTTATGCCCGTCAGAAGTGCCATCCTGCACGGTCTCAACAGGACTGGTCCGCGCCGGAGCCGGAGCCTTGGCGTCTCCGCGCGTTGCCGGTGAGTTCTTGGACTGCTGCGCCGTTATCTCGGGTACGTCCGTTTGTGATGAGGACTGCTCTTGCGGGGCCTCGGTCGGCACCGATCCGTTCGGGTCTTCAGCCTTCCTGGAGTTTCTGCCCTTTCCGCCCAGCCCCAGCCGGAGCGCGACAGCACGCCGATGCTCCGCGTAAGCCGACGCGACCATGGGATAACTTGCCGGCAGATTATAACGGCTCCGGTACTCGTCAGGCGTCAAGCCTCGCGATGCCAGATGCCGCTTCAACGTCTTGTAGGGCTTGCCGTCGATAAGGCTGATGATGTGTTCAGGCGAGGCGAGACTTTTACGAACAGAAACCGCGCCAGCAAAAACCTCGGGTTCAATCAACTGATCCGATGACGTGCCATCATCGCTCAATGCTGTCCTGGTTGATCGGATAAGCTCCGCCAACTGCTCGGACGGGACGGTGTTGTTGGCCAGATACGCACTCAGAAGTTGAACCGTCAGCGCGGAAACGTCAGAGGCGGGTTCGATGTCGGCCATGCAACAGCTCTTTCGTTTTGGTGCGGAATCAACGTTGATGCGCGAGGAGTGAAGAAGCAGGTAACCCGCCCGCGATCCCCTATCAAGCCCGAAGATCAGAAAGCGCGAAGTACACCGACGGCCCCTCTATCGACCATCGAAATCACAGTCAGACAGTCCGGCACCTTATATCCCGGCTAAGCGATTGCCACGCGTTGATCTTCAACTTGGCGTCCGATGAACGTCTACCGGTATTTCCGTAGGTTCCAAGGTGCCATCGATTGGATGCTACGATGAACCGCCCTGCTTGATCGCAGCGGACCAAAAGCAGTCGCGCCCATTATCAGCCGACCGGCCGTGTTCAGAAGTATGGGACACGAATCAGCCGTCGCGTTCCGGCGATCCGCAAACCTGGTGGTGCCGCTACCATTATGAGCCCGCGGCGATCTAATTCGTGCCTGTAACACGGCGTTTGGAGGAGGATTTGGAATGACGCGCGACTATTTCCCGGCGGCACCGGATCACGTTCCGCCTGAGTTGATGGTCAATTTCGACTTCTTCGGCGTTCCGTCCGGCACCAGCGATCCGACCCAGATCTGGCATGATCTCGTCCGCCGGAACGTGCCGCGCAAGTTCTACACGCCCCTTAACGGAGGGCACTGGGTCTTCCTCGATTATGCCGACATCGTCGAAGCGTATCGGGATCACGAACACTTCTCGAGCCATCAGGCGTCCATGCCCCCGATGGAACACTGGCCGACGCTGCAGCCAGTCGGCTTCGATCCGCCCGAGCACAACGTCTTTCGACGTCTTCTGGCGCCGATGTTCACACCCACGGCCGTGCGCGAGATGACCGACGAGCTACGCCGCCGCTCGGCCGCTCTGATCGATCGGTTTGCCGTTACGGGATCGTGCGACTTCATTCCCGATTACGCCGAGAAATTCCCCACCGCCGCCTTCCTGCACCTCTTCGGGCTTCCCGAGGAGCGCCTGGGAGACTTCCTCGACCTGGCCAACGCCTTCTTCAGGACCAGCGATCCCGCCGTGAAGGCCAAGGCAATCGGCGGTATCCATGCCGAAATCGACGCGTTCTTCCGCCAAAAGCAGTCCTCGCCCGGCAACGACATTGCCAGCGCGATCGTTACCGCACGAAACGACGCCGGCAATCCTCATACCTGGGCCGACGTGGTGAATTGCGGCTTCCTGCTGTTCGTGGCCGGGCTCGACACGGTGGCCAACACGATGGCGTACATCTGGCGCCATCTCGCCACCACGCCCTCGTCGCGCGCCTACTTTTGTGACCGGCTGGACGATCCCGACGCGTTCTTGCGCGCCATCGAGGAACTGGTGCGGATCAACGCCGTGTCGAATATCGTGCGGCGAGTGAAGGATGATTACGAGTTCCGTGGCGTCCAATTGAAGCGCAACGACCGAGTGGCGCTACCGAACACCGTCGCCAACCGCGACCCCCGCACATTCCGCGATCCTGAGACGATCGACCTGGACCGCGAGGTGAACGTGCACGTGACATTCGGCGTCGGCCCTCACCGATGCGTGGGATCCCATCTCGCCAAGCGCGAGATCATGGTCTCGCTGCAGGAATGGCTGAAGCGCATCCCCGAGTTCGAGCTGGATCCCGACCAGCATGAGGGAGTGGCGTTCGGCGGATCGGTCATGGGCTTTCGCAGCCTCAAGCTGCGCTGGGGCGGCCATGTCGGCAGTAGCCTTTAGACGGCACGCGGGCGCAGGCCGTTCAGGAACAGGTCGACCGCCTCGCTCACCCAGGCCTGCCGCCAAGCGGCATCCATGTCGCCCTGCCCCGCCACGGCGGCGCGAAGCGGTGAACTCAGCACCATGTCCTGCAGCATCAGCATGGCTCGTCCAGGATTCTGGCAGCGCAGTTCGCCGGCGTCCACCGCCTCGGCAATAACCGTCCGCATCAAATCGCGCCCTGCAAATGTCGCATCGTCGTTGGCCAGTTGCGCCAGTTCCGGAAAGCGCTTGGCCTCGCCCGTGATGATGCTCGACATCATCACCATCCGGGGATCGAGCATGGCGTCCAGCGCTTGCGCCGCGACGTCGATGAGACGCTCGCGCAGAGGCAGGACCGATGCCGGCATGGGTGAGAAGCGTCCTTTCAGAAGGGCGTCGCTGACCGCGATGAACAACCGTTCCTTGCTACCGAAGCGCGCGAACACCGTTTGCTTGCTGGTGCCGGCAGCGGCCGCAATGGCCTGCACGCTTGCCTTGCTGAAGCCGGAGGTAAGGAAAGCCGCCTCGGCCGCCGCCAGGATCGCCTCTCCGATGCGCGCAGCCTCGTCCGCGTCCGGCCGTCCGCTCTTTCGAGAATTGATCATCGCCTTTGATACCTTGTTCATCGCCAGCGCGCCATGTCACAACGCAACGGCCAGTTACACCCGTTCGCCGGTCCATAACTCGACTCACCGACACGTTATTGTACAATACGCTCGCAAGAGTGCGGACGTGAGCCGCCATTTTGGGAGAGCTGCCATGCCGCAAGGTGCCACCACACACGACAGTCATGTGCCTGCCGATCCCTGGGACTTGCGGAAACCTGCGCGCGTACCTGTGGCGGGTCAGCCAATCACCGATTGGGGCCTCGCGATCGACGCGCCATTACGCCTCGACGACCCCGAGACGCACACTTGGCAGGAAGGCGCGGACATGATCGTCGTGGGCCTCGGCGGCGCGGGTGTGGCCGCCGCGCTCGATGGCCTGGAACGCGGGCTGTCGGTGATCGCGCTCGATCTCTATGAAGGGGGTGGCTCCACCGCCGCGAATGGCGGCGTGTATTATGCCGGCGGCGGCACCTCGATCCAGCGCGAAGCCGGCGTGCAGGACGACGCGGCAAGCATGGAAGAGTACCTTCGCTATGAAGTCGGCAATGTGGTGTCTGCCGAAACGCTGCGCGACTTCTGCACATCGAGCGCCGAGACGTTCGAGTGGCTGCGCCGACACGGTGCGCCCTTCAGTGCGTCGCTTTACAGCAAGAAGACCTCCTACCCGCCGCTCGACAAGTTCCTCTACCATCCCGACAGCAGCCTCGCCGGCCCTTTTCGCGATCTCACCCGGCCTGCCCCGCGCGGCCATCGCACGGTTCATCGCAACGGCAAGAACCCGTTCGGTCTTGGCATCGGCATCTATGGCCCGCTCAAGGCCGCCGCGCTGGCGAAAGGATTGCGGTTCCACAGTCATGCCGACGTGCGCCAGCTCGCGCTTGATGCCACCGGGCGCATCGTCGGCGTGCGCGTGGAGCGCCTGGCCGACCCGGCGATCCGCGCTGGGCATTCCAGGCTGATCGCCAAGGCGAACAAGTGGATGACGATGCTCCCCTCCACGCTGCCCGGCGCACAACTGACCGTGGGAATCGGCTATCGCTTCCTGGCCAAGGCGCATGCGCTAGCCGCGACCGCGCGCACCAGCATGTGGCTGCGCGCGCGCAAGGGTGTGGTCCTGAGCGCGGGCGGATTCATCTGCAATCCCGAGATGGTGCGCCACTTCGCCCCGCACTGTGCCGCGGGGCTTCCCAACGGCACCCTGGGCGACAACGGCGGCGGCATCATGCTGGGCGTATCGGTGGGCGGCCAGACCGGGCTGATGGAGCGCGTGTCCGGATGGCGCTTCCTCTCGCCGCCGCATGCCTGGGGCCGGGCCATGGTCGTGGACGGCGAAGGTCGGCGGTACTTGAACGAGACCTGGTACGGTGCGCGCATCGGCGATGCGATGCTGGAGCGACACGACGGGCGCGCGTACATCATCATGGACAGCAAGCTGCGGCGCCAGGCGTTGAAGGACGCCTTCGGCGAAGGCGTGCTGAGCTTCCAACGCGACATCACCTTGATCAATTGCCTGGTCGGCGCGACGAAGGGCGCAACGCCGGCGGCGCTCGCCGCCAAGATGGGCTTCTCGGCCGAGACATTCGCAAGCGCGCTCGACACCTATAATCGGGCGGCGCGAGGCGAGATCGCCGACGCCTTCCACAAGGCGCAGGACGAAATGGCCGAACTCGCCACCGGGCCCTACTTCGCGGTGGACGCGTCCACCGATGCAAGGCTGTTCCCGTTGTCATGCATGACGGTTGGCGGCTTGCTGGTGGACGAGACGACCGGGGCGGTGAAGGCCTTGTCCGGCAAGCCGATACCCGGCCTCTATGCCGCCGGACGCAATGCCGTGGGGATCTGCTCCAACCTTTATGTCAGCGGCCTCAGCTTTGCCGACTGCATTTACTCGGGCCGCCGAGCAGCAGCGGCCATGGCCCATGCGCCCTATTGATGACGCTGCCGATCGAGATCCCTGCGTGCCGCCTTCGTATCAAGTGCCGCCTGGTGCATGATCTGCGTCCCCTGGCTGCCGCCGTTCTGCGGGGGCCGCATCTTCACCGGACAAGCGCTCGAGAGTGGCGATCACCGCATCAAAGCCAAGCTTCACGATCTCCTCGCGCCTGACGGACGGCAAGTGCGCCCGGCGGGCCAGTTCCGCGCGGGCGTCAGAGCCATCATCGTCCTCGGGCAAGACGGGCGGCGCAGCGGCGGCACTGGCCCGATTGCGTCCCGCGTGAGTCTCCACCAGCAGCAAGCCGACCACTTGTGCCTCGCACCAGGAATGCACCAGCACGAGTTGGCGATCCGCGAACCCCAGCGAGCGCAGGACACGCAGCAGCGGCGCGCGGACGTGGACCCAGGCCGGTGATGCCTGGTTGCTGGTCGCCATGACGCGGAACGCGACCGGGTTCTTCGCGATGAAGCGATCCAGTTCCTGCAGCCAAGCGGAGAGCCGCTGCCGCCACGGCGCGGCATCGCCCGGATCGGTGAACGCGAAGCTCGAAAAGACGTCCGCCGCCACCGCCGCGAACAGGACGTCGCGGTTGGCGAAGTAGTTGTAGACTGACGATGCCGGCACGGACAAGTGGCGCGCCACGCGCGCGAAACTCACGTCAGCACTGGGGCTGGTCTCCAGCAGGCTACGCGTGGCCTGAACGATCATCGCCGCCGTCAGCTTCGGCGGTCGTCCGCGGGTGGCGGTTTTGGCGATGACGGGCGCTTCACGAGCTGTTTCCATGCCCTTGTTGAGGGCTTGCACCGCATGCTTGTCAAGACGCACGTACTCACTGCGAGCAACTTTATGGCAACGATTGCCGGAAAATGCTTGCACATGCCGGCCACTCGGGCGACTAAAGGTGTCGCAACAAGACGGGAGAGGCCTTTCATGGCGCACAGCAGCCATCATGGTTTCAGCTTTACTAAGCTGATCGTGGCCGACGTGGACAGCCTTTTCAGGTTCTACAACCAGGTGTTTGGCCTCATCGAGATGACACGGGTGCGACAGGGCGAAGGAGAGCACGCGCTCGACGAGATCATCATGACCGCGCCGGAGGGCGGCTATTCCACTCCTTCGCTCGTGATCCAGCGCTTTCCCAATCGCCCGATCCCAGCGCCTGGCGAAGCGACGCTCGGCTTCATCGTCGAGGATGTCGACGCCACCGTGGAACGCGCGCTGGCCTGTGGCGGCAGCGTCTATCGCGCGGCGGCGGCGCAACCCCAACACGGCGTGAAGGTCGCGTTCGTTCGCGATAGCGAAGGGCACATGATCGAACTGGTCGAGATGATTTGACCCACCCCTTTCACAAGATAATTGAAGGAGAGACGGCGATGAACGAAGAACTGGCCGACAGCTTTCGCCCCGTGGCGCCGCCACGCGTTCTGGACCAGGTGTACAGCGATGATCAACACGCGCGCCTGATCGGTGTCGTGCGCGATCATGGGCCATGGCCCATGATCCTGGCGCATCATTTCAAGACGCCTGACGAGGTCGTCGCGACAAGTTCGGGCGAAGTGCCCGAAGGCGTGACGCTGACCTGGGACGCCTTCCTCAATCCCGTGTTCCGCGGCTACCTCGCCAAGGGCGGCGTCTGCCTCTATCCCGAGATCGACGATTGCTACCACAATGCCGGCTTCCTGGCCCGAGTGCGGGACTACTACGGCGCGGCCTACGCACAGCCCGAGTCCATGCTGTTCAACATCTCGGGCCCGTGCGGCGGCGGCGGATCTCCGCACATCGACGGCACGCGGTTTCGTGGCCTGACGCTGGAAAACTCGCCCGTCTGGCTGCTCAACATGATGGCGAAGTCGGGCCTGTTCAAACGGTGGCAGGCGCGCAAAGCCCAAGTCATCGCCTGGTACTACAAGGGGAAGATCGGCGGCAGCTTCACTTACTGGCCCGACGGTCCGCGCAATCCGCCGCAGCAACTCTTGGCACCGATGTGGGGCAAGGCCGTCGTCGTCGAGAACGAGATGATGTACCACACCGCGCAGATGAACGGGCCATCGGCAATGCGCCGGCCGGAGGGGCTCGCCTATGAAAGCCTGATCGGCGCCGCGGGCGACGAGTGGCAGATCACCACCGGCGACCACGTCATCCAGCACATTCCCGACGAGGAAATGCGCTTTCTCGTGCACTGGGGCGCACAACTCTACATGGACTATGACGAGCTGAAGGTGTCGCTCGATCATACCGACGATCTGACGCTCGAACAGATCTTCGATATCTTCATCGCCGACTTGCGCCGCCGGGGACAGACGTTTGAAATGCCGAGCGATCCGATCTCCGATCGCGCCTTCATCCGCCTGCTCACGCGCGTGTATGACCTCGGCAAGCCGCTGATCTTCCCGCCCGATCCGGTCGAGGACGTGCTCGCCGCCTGATTTGCGGCTTGCAAGCAAAGAAAAAGGGCCGCCCGGCGATCGGGCGGCCCTTTTGTCATTGTCAGCGAACGGTTCAGCTGCCGAAGCTGTAGCGCAGCTTGACGCCGTACATGCGCGGCTCGCCATACAGGCTGCTCCACACGCCCAGGCTGTTGAACGAGTTAAGGTTACTGACGCGGAACACCTTGTTGGTCGCATTGGTCACGAACAGGCTTGCATCGATCCCGCTTTCCGCGACGTTGCGCCAATCCAGCGACATATTGAGCAGGCCATAAGCTTCCAACGTCGATCCAAGCTCGTACGATGGATCGCTGGCCGGAGCCGTCGGCTGTCTGGATACGTGTGAGTAGCTGACGAAGTATGACAGCTCGCCCATGTTCGGCCCAACGGGGATCTTGGCAGTGGCGCGGATATTGTAGATATACGGCGTCACGTACTGGAACGGCATGCAGCTCGCGTCCACTGTCCCGCCGAAAGGAACCAAGGGGAACGTGCCGCTGGGCCCGCACGTACGATCCTGCCCCAGCGAGGTGTACTGGAATTTCTTGTACTCTGCATCGGTGTGGCTGAACGTGCCGCCGATCTCCAACCCTTCGAAGGGACGAAACGAGGCGTCAACTTCGACGCCTTGGATCGTCGCCGTGGCCGAAAGGATCTTAGCGCCGCCGGCTCCCGTCGTCAGGTTGAAGTCGCCGCCCGGACGCTGGATATTGTTGTAGTCCGAATAGAAGTACGTGACGTTGAGCCGCCCAGGCACCGATCCCACACGCCAATCCGACTTGAAGCCCGCTTCGTAGCTGGTCAGCTTTTCGGGATCGAACGTACGGAACTGCGGGCTGACCGCGACCGAGTTGAACCCGCCCGCCTTGTAGCCGCGCGTGATCTTTCCATACAGCAGCAGATCGCGGACGGGCTTGTAGTCGACACCAACAGTCCAGGTGGGCGCCTTGGTCTTCAGCGTCGCCCTGAAGGTGCAGTCAGCCGCGCTTGCCGGCGTCGAGTTGTCCACCGAGCAAAGCACGCCTCCGTTGGGCAATGGCGCAAATGCTGCCGAGAAACCCTTTACGGTATCCCAGGTATAGCGGTAGCCGCCGGTCAGCCGCAAACTGTCGAGCGCGGGCGAAAACGTGCCGAGATCCAGAGTGGCCTGCCCGTACAGGGCCTTGGACCGATTGGTGACACCGCTGAATGACCGCGTGCCCGGACAGAGAGCGGGGTTGCCCGTGTTTAGCGGTGAACAGAACTGAACCGCTGCCGACTCCCAGACGCTGGCCGGCTTGGCATTTATATAGAAACCACCCACCGTGTAGGTCAGGTGATTGTCCAGGGCATTACCCTGCAATTGCAGTTCCTCGCTGAATTGCTCCAGGTGATCGCGCGGACCGTTGAGCTTCACCTCATTGTTATAGCCGGCAACTGGAAGACCGAATTCATCGGTGAATCCTGCAATGGGGAAAGTCGGGAAGTCGGCGCTCTGGGTAATCTGATAGGCTTGGAGCGGAGTGCCGTCCAAATCGCCGCCGTAATCCGATTTCAGATTCTGATAGCTGATGATGTTACGCAGTGTCAGCGTGTCGCTCAGCTCCAGATCGGTGTTGTTGATCACACCCCACGCATCGATGTTGCTATAGCTGTCCGCGTCGTTGCGGGTCCGCCGAATGCCGATTTGCCGCGAAATCTCCGTCTGCCGATTGAAGATTGCGATACAGGCCGGCGTTGCACATCTGCCCGTAGCCGGCGCTCCCGGACGGAAGCCGCGATTGATGTAGCCCGGACCGTTGTTGCGCGACTTGGACCCATAGATCATCAGGTTGTTGGTCAGCCGCTCGGTCGGCGTGAACAGGATGCTCGCGCGGCCCGTATACCAGTGCTGATCGTCGCGATCCTTGTCCCACACCAGGTCGCGCGTGTAGCCGTCCCGATCGTAATAGGCGCCGGCCACGCGCACGGCGAGCTTGTCCGCGATCAGCGGCACGTTGACCGCACCCTGTATATTCACGAGGTCGTAGTTGCCGTAGGCGCCCTCGATGAAGCCCTCGGCATGGTCGGTGTTGGGCCGCTTCGCGGTCACCAGCACGGCGCCACCCGTGGTGTTGCGTCCGAACAGAGTGCCCTGCGGTCCCGACAGCACCTGCACGTTCTCCAGGTCGACGAACAGGCCCGGACCGCCCTGCAGGCTGAGGCTGATCGAGGCGACGAGCGGCACTTCGTTCAGATACGTGGCGACGGATGGCAAGGCGAGGAAGCCGGTCGACTGGCCGCGGATGGAGAAGGTCTGCACATCGCGGCTGGCCTGGCCTTGCGTGCCGACGACGAGCGAAGGCACGGAGCCATACAGATCCTGCGGCTTGGTGACGTTCAGCTCGCGAAGCCGCTCGGAAGAGAATGCGCTGATCACCACCGGCACATCCTGCGAACGCTCTTCGCGACGCTGCGCGGTCACGATGATGTCGTTATATCCCAGCGATGCGTCGGACCCCTGTGGTGCATCCTGTGCAAGCGCGGGTGTCGTCAATGCCGCGAGCGTGATACCGCTCAACAGATAGACACGGCGGTTCTTCCTCCAGATAGACATGATGCTACTCTCCCACTTGTTTTTTGTATAGATAATGAATTTCAGACAGCAATCTTTGACGCCGCGACCAGCTTTTCTGCGCACGCAAGTCTTCACCGCCGTATAAAGGCGACGAGTTCCGTAGTTCTTAGGTAAACCTTCACCCCAATTTGGCGCACGCAATGCGCAAAACCATCCTCTCATGTCGACCATCGAGTTTAATCTCGATCAGTTCGATACCTTTTATTGCATAGCTTGCTGTACTGCGCAAACACTTCGGTTCATCTGACGTACAAACATCGGCATGCCGCTATGGCGCAAAGAGTTGGATCATCGACCCCATCATCTCTGCCGCACGCTGCGCAGGCGTCAGATCGGACCGGCGCGCCAATGGCGCCTCAACCGCTACCATCGCGTGTTCGGGAATGAAGGAAAGCAGGCCTTTGAGGCCGAATTCACCATCGCCGGGAAGTTGACGGGCCAAGGCCGCCTCCCGGCCGCGATCCTCCGGCGCTTGCATGGGACCATCGTTGAGCTGGACGTGCCGGATGCGTGCGGGCGGTAACGCCGCGACATCGGCCCAGGTGCAGCCGCTGCGGATTACATGAAGGCTGTCGACGCACAGGCCGACGTCCGGTCCCAAGTCTTCGGCCAGAGCCAGCGCCATCGCATGATTGGCGATGACCGACATCGGAAAGGCTTCGATAATCGCGGGCACGCCTAAGTCGCGGCAGATTCTCACCAGACGTTCCAGAGAACCGCGCAACCGCGCGAGATCGTCATCCATGCCCAGCATGTTGACGGTGCCGCCGATCTCGGCGGTCAGCGCGACCAGGCGCTCCAGGTGCGGCCAGTCGATCTTGGGTTCGAGCATGAACGGCTCGACGATGCCGACCGACAGCCCGGTCGACCGCAAGGCCGAGAGAACCTCCGCACGCGCCGCCGTGTCGTTGACGAGGTCACGCGCCGGGCTGATCGGGATCGGTGCGGCGAACAGGCTCACCGACGCGAAACCCGCCGTCGCCGCGGCCTTGATCAGCGACAGCGCATCCAGGTCGACCAGGGAGAGATGATCAAGGCAGAACTGGCGCATGGTGCAACGATGGCCAAAGAAGAAGGGCCGCGCAACGATGTGCGCGGCCCTTCCGGCATACCGTAAAAAGTCAGGCGGCTTCGGCGTATACTCCGCCGCGCGGTGCTTCGGCCGGGTACTCGGCAGGACCACCAAAGTCATAAGCGTTGTTAAGCGCCTTGATGAAGACCGGATCGCGCATAGGATCGGTCGGTGTCGCGATCTCAATCCCGCGCGAGCGGACGTCGGCGATCAGCGTCTCGAACACGCGATCGTACGTCAGGTTATCCGAGCCATCCATGTTCTTCTTGAGCTCGGCGAAGTCCTCGAAGACTTCGGCCGACCAATGGACCAGGAAGCGCAAGTCCTCGGTACGATAACGCTCAACCACCTCGTCGCCCGTCTTGACGATCCAGCCATCGGGATCGCCCGCCTCGCCGGTGAACACGCTGTCGAAGCCGAGGCCGGCGGGACGCTGCCGCTCCACGGGGCCGTTGGCCTCCCCGCGATGCACCAGCATCTCGTTTTGCACGACCACGCCGCGGTTGTAGATCGGCGACTTCAGGCGCGTGGGCGCCTCCAGCGGGCCCTTGGGCCAGTAGGTGAAGCCGCTCGCGGGATCATGGCTGAACCAGGTGATGACCTGCGCCATCTTGATGAGGTAATCCTGGAACAGACCAGAGCGGCCCATGATCGAACACAGCCAGGTCGGCGAGTTCTCGTAGCGGATGCCACGAAAGCTCGGCGTATCGAGATGGCCCGGATCGTTGTTGCCGCAAGGACCGTTGATGTTGAACAGCATCATCTGCGGCTTGGCGTACTCGGCGTTCCAGTACGACTTGGCATGATCGATGAAGGTCTGATTGTAGAACAGGTCGCTGATCTCAGGGTAAAGGCAGGTCGAATAGTTACCGTAGAAGCCGCGGAAGGTCGGCGTCAGAAACATGTCGAGCGTGGGCTCGAACCCTTCGGGAAAGCCGCCTGCGAACGTCGCGATCAGCTCTTCGGCGTTGGCGAAGTGTTGGGCGATGATCAGCTTCCAGTCGCCACGATCGTGGACCACGTCCAGCAAGCGGCGCAGTTGCTCGTCAGTATAGACGTTGTCGATCTCGCGCGGCGGCGACGCCGGCTGCAGGATGCTCGAAAGATGGCGACGATGATCGAGGCTGGACATGAACTTCTCCTCTCGCGGTGCCGACAACATGATCACGCGAATCCACGCGCATCCCTCGGCCCTTCGATTTGAAAAGTTATCACGCTATAACCTGATGGCCAAGCACCAAATCACGCAGTAGGGTTCTGCCATGATGGAAGGACAGGAAGTGACGGTCGTGAAGAGCAAGGGCGTGCGGACCAGCGATCGCCTGCTCGATGCGGCCGAGGCGCTCTTCGCGCACAAGGGCTATGAGGCCACGGCCTTGCGCGACGTGGCCGAGGCGGTGAACATCAGCCAGCCCGGGCTCTACAAGCACTTTGCCAGCAAGGAGGACCTGTACTGCCAGGTGCTGCAACGCGCCTTGCAGCCGCTCGCCGACGAGATGGAAGCGACGATCGATCGGCCCGCCACCGAAACATCGTTCCATCAGCTGACCAGCAAGCTCATCGAAGTCATGGTGCAGCACCCGCGCGTTCCCATACTCCTGATCCGCTCCATGCTCTCGCCGCCGTCGGCGCGCGACGAGATCGGCATGGACTGGGTGAACCGCATGACCGATTATGGCCGTCGCATCACGCTCGCGAGCAACCGCGAGCTGCCATCGACGGACATGGCGCTGCACATCGTCGCCGTATTCAACGTCATGTTCGGCTACTTCTGGGCCGCGCCCGTGCTCGGCCAACTGTCTGGAGTCGATCCGCTCGATCCCGAGATGGTCGCGCGCCAGAAAGCCTTTCTGGCGCGCTTCATATCCTCGCTAGCGACGGAGCATCCCGCGCCTCAGGCGTGAACGCCGCCGTCGACGCGGACGATCGCACCGTTCATGTGCGCTCCATCGTCGCTCGCCAGCATGGCGATCACGCCCGCGATCGAGTCCGGCGGCGAGAAGCCATTGATCGGGCTGAGGTGATTGTACAGCTCCCAGTCCGCGCCTTCGACCATGCCGGTCTGCACGCTGCTGGCCAGCGGCGTCGAGATGCCACCCGGCGCTACGGCATTCACTCGCACGCCGCGCTTGACGTATTCCCACGCAAGGCTCTGGGTGAAGGCCGATACCGCGCCCTTGCTGGCGGCATAGCCGGACAGGAACGGATGGCCGAAATGGCTCGATGTCGACGCGGCATTGACGATGTTGCCGCGCGTGCGCTCCAGATGCGGCAGCGCCTCGCGACACATGAGGAACGTGCTGCCCAGATTGACGGTGACGCACGCCATGAACTCGTCGAGGCTCATCTGGTCCGCATGGCCCGAGCGGATGATGCCGGCCATGTTGACGAGCACGTCGAGCCCACCGGCCTCGGCGACCCAATCCGCCACGATGGCGCGCGCGTCGTCTTCGTTGGAGGCCGAGCCCACCCGCACGGCAATGCCGCCATGCTCCTGAGCAAGTTCCCGCAGTCCAGACTCGTTGAGGTCAAGCGCGAGCACCCTTCCCCCTTCGAGAGCGATACGGCTCGCGGTCGCGCGTCCGATCCCAGAGGCGCCCCCGGTGACGATCACGGATTTTCCTGCGAAGCGCTGGCCCAAGTCCATTCCGGCCTCCATCAGGTAATGATCGCCGGATGCGCGATGCGCGGTTCACCCAGTTGGCCGCGATACGATGGCGGTTGACGGCCGTCGAGATCGGTAAATCCATACTTCACCGCGACTTCGGCGGTTATCAGCGTCTGGCCGCTAATTGCATCGCGTTCCGGATCGTCGTGGATGGCCAGGATCGCACGACCGTTGAACTCCGGTGTTTCCGCCAGCTTCATGATCTCGGCGTACGTCTCAGGGTGCTCCTTCACCGTGCGCGCGCTACGCTCGGTCTTGAGCGGCCCCATCCACAGCGACACCGCAGCGACGCCCGTGCCGCGCAAGTCGACCGCCATGTCCGCCGCGAACTTGTCGACGCCCGCCTTCTGCGCGCCATAAGCCGCACCGTGCATGTAGCAATGTGATCCGAACGAAGATGTGAACGCGATGAGACCATCACCATTCGGCACCATCAGCCGGGCCGCGTGCCAGCTGGCGACATAATGCGAACGCAGCCCGACATCGAGGATATCGACGAGCGCGATGGATTTCTCCCAGAACGGGCCTGGCTTCACCAGGTCGTCGTGCAAGGCGGTGACGTTGTTGACCAGGATGTCGAGCCTTCCGCCGCACTCGTCCGCGACACGCGCGAACAAGGCCGCCACTTGCGCATCGTCGGCATGGTCACACTGGATAGCGATGCCCTTGCCACCGGCGGCATCGACTTGCGCCGCGGTCGCGCCGATTGTGCCGGGCAGATCGGCATCTCCCTCGCGCACGGTCCGTCCGGTCACATAGACGCGATAACCCTGCTCGCCGAGCGCGACCGCGATCCCACGGCCCGCACCACGGCTTGCTCCGGTGACCACGGCCACCGGGCATTCACTCCTCCCCATGTCTTGCTTTCTCCTGTCAGGCCGCGACGCTTGAGGATCGCTTGTCCAGCGTTACATGCAGGCCATTGGTGCGCGTGTGCGAATCCGGCGCCTTGTCGCGCGGATTGTAGAACTGCTTATACCACTGCCGCACCTTGCCGTACGGGCCGTCGTTCGGAACGACCATCGGGTTGATGCACGCCCGCTTGTTCTGCCAGATCTCCACGTCCTGCGCGAACGCTAGGCGGCTGCCTTCCTGATAGTCCAGGGCGGCGGCGCGCAGTTCGTCGGTGATGGGGGCGCTGCCATCGTTCACCTGCACCATCAGGCCGTGCCACACCCGGATGCGCCCGTCCGCGATCGGCGTGTGCGTGATCATGATGAACGAGTTGAAGGTGCCTTCCATCTCCGACTGGAGGATCGACGGGCCGGTGTACCAGGTGTCGAGCGTCAGCACGTCCTCGGGATTGAGCGTCAGAGTGCGGTGCCCGGCGGCATAGTACTGGTGGACGATGTGGTCCTTGAACTCGTTGGCGAAGTACACGAAGTCCTTCGCACCGTGGATCGGCACGAAATGGCCGAAGTCCGCCATGTTGTCGACGACTTCGATCGGGTGAACGTCGAGATCGCCCATGAAGTCGATCTTCCAGTTGACCCAGCCCGGCGCGTCGAAGTGTCCGCCAAATTCAGGCAGTTCGAAGTTCGGCTCCAGGCGTTCGGGATCGTACCACATCCAGATCGTGCCGGCG
>Ga0182215_1000020_pt1 | contig 26683 bp, 42 predicted proteins | sample G5R1MG_24_FD_128404 | JGI IMG/M metagenome (GOLD analysis project Ga0182215, IMG submission 128404) | Switchgrass phyllosphere microbial communities from Michigan, USA - G5R2_NF_03OCT2016_LD1 MG | ecosystem: Host-associated > Plants > Phyllosphere > Phylloplane/Leaf | place: USA: Michigan... | reverse complement strand
TTCGCCTCCTTCCAGCCGCAGCCGTCGGTCGTCGTGGACAGCGGGGGAGGCCTCCAGGGCTTCTGGCTGCTGCACGACCCGGTCCAGCTGGACGGGACGCAGGAGAAGTGGGAGGCGGTCGAGCGCTACAACATCGCCATCCAGGTGGCGTTCGGCGCCGACAGCTGCTTCAACGTCGACCGCATCATGCGCCTGCCCGGCACGGTCAACTACCCCAACAAGAAGAAGCTGGCGAAGGGGCGCGAGGTCCGCCCGGCCCGCATCATCCCCGAGCTGACGACCTGGGTGCGGCACGACCTGCGCGACTTCACCCAGGCCCCGCCCGTCCAGCAGGCCGGGTCGTCCTCGGGCGCCACGAGGCGTGGCCGGGTCACAGTGCCGGGCAACCTGCAGCGCTTCGCCTCGACCGACGACCTGCCGGTGGCGCTGCAGGACTACACCAAGATGCTGATCGTCAACGGGCAGGACACGGAGAACCCCAACAAGTACCCGTCCCGCTCTGAGGTCCTGTGGCGCGTCTGCTGCGACATGGTGCGTGCGGGCGCGGATGACGAGACGATCGCGGCGGTCATCATGGACCCCGACTTCAGGATCAGCTCCAGCGTCATCGACAAGGCCCGGCCCGAGCTGTACGCCGCCGAGCAGATCGCGGCCGCGCGCGAGGAGGCCGTCAACCCCGCCCTGCGCGAGCTGAACGCGCGCCACGCGGTCATCGAGAGCGACCCCGGCGGGCGCTGCGTCGTCGCAGAGGAGGACTGGGACGACATCATGGAGCGCTGGAAGATCAAGTACCAGTCATTTGACGCCTTCCGCAACCGATACATGCACCGCCCAATCTCGATCGGCAAGGACAAGGACCAGAACCCGATATACATGCCGCTGGGCAAGTGGTGGCTCCAGCAGGAGCAGCGCCGCCAGTTCCGCAAGATCGTGTTCTGGCCCAACCGAGAGGTGCCGCCCGACCAGTACAACCTGTGGCGCGGCTACGGCTGCGACGCCAAGCCGGGCGACCGGCACCAGGGCCTGCTGACGCACATCCACGAGAACCTGTGCGACGGCAACCAGGAGCTGACCGACTACGTGCTCAACTGGTGCGCGCGGCTCATCCAGCAGCCCGACCGCCCCGGTGAGGTAGCGATCGTCGTGCGCGGCCGCAAGGGCACCGGCAAGGGCTTCCTGTTCCGCTCCCTGGGCTCCCTCCTGGGCCAGCACTTCATGCAGGTCGCCTCGGCAAAGTACGTGACCGGCGACTTCAACGCCCACCTGCGCGACTGCTGCCTGCTGTTCGCCGATGAGGCCTTCTTCGCGGGCGACAAGAAGCACGAGGGCATACTGAAGGCGCTGATCACGGAGCCCACGCTGACGGTCGAGGCCAAGGGGATCGACGCCGAGCCGTCCCCCAACTTCCTCCACATCGGCGTGGCCTCCAACGAGGACTGGGTGGTGCCCGCGTCGGCCGACGAGCGGCGCTTCTGCGTCCTCCAGGCGTCCGACCGCAAGATGCAGAACACCGGCTACTTCAAGCAGCTGCAGCACGACCTCGACAACGGCGGGCGCGAGAACCTGCTGCACTACCTGCTGCGACGCGACATCAGCGAGTACGAGGTGCGCCGCATCCCGCGGTCGCAGGGCCTGAGCGACCAGAAGGTGCTGAGCCAGCGGCCCGAGGAGGCGTGGTGGTACCACAAGCTGGTGTCGGGCCTGCTGCTGCCCGAGCACGACGGCTACATGGCCAAGGGCGTCAAGGACCGCTTCTACGACGACTACATTGACGAGATGACCCGCCAGGGGCAGCAGCGGCGCCTGTCGCGCCCCTCCCTGGGCAAGTTCATCACCAAGATGTGTCCGCCCGGGTTCCCGCGGTCCGAGCAGGAGTACACCCAGGTGCGCATACGGGGCTCTGACGGCAGCTACTACGAGCGCCGCGCCCGCCCCTGGTGGTACCAGTTCCCCACCCTCACCGAGCTGCGCGATACCTTCACGGCCCAGGTCGGGCACATCGAGGACTGGCCCGAGGTCGAGGACCCGAACCCCCTGACCGGGGCCGGGCCGCACGGCGACAACACCCCATTCTGATCAACCCAGAGGAGAAGACGATGAACAAGGACAACCTGCCGAGCCTGGACGCGCTGCTGGCGCTGCCCGGCGAGCAGCCCCACTACTGCGAGAGCGTGCGGCTGTTCCACCACGCGTTCGGCTGCGCGGCGCCGACCGAGCCCGGCGCGATGGACGACCAGACCCGCCTGGCGCGCGCCCAGCTCACCGGCGAGGAGGCCGCTGAGCTGCTGCACGGCCTCGCCGCGGGCGACCTCGTGGAGTGCCTGGACGCCCTGGCCGACAGCGAGTACGTGTGGTGCGGCACGATCGTCGCGACCGGCTACGACCTCCAGCACCGCCCGCCCCACGCAGCCAGCCCCAGCGACGGCCCGCCGCGCATCCCCCACACCGACGCCGTCCTCCAGGCGGTCAGCATGCTCTACGACGGGCAGAGCGCAGCCTGCATGGCGCTCGCCGCCAACGACCCGGCGAAGGTCGCGATGGTCGCCGGGGCGGTACTCGTCAGCCTGGGCGCGGTCTGGGGCATGTTCGGCGTCCCCGAGGACCTGCGCCGCCTGATCCTGGAGGAGGTCCACGCCTCCAACATGACCAAGTTCGGCGAGGACGGCCTGCCCGTCGTCAACGAGGCCGGGCGCGTCGTCAAGGGCCCCAACTTCCGACCGCCCAACCTCCTGGGCGTCCTGGTGTCCTACTACGGCCCCACCTACGAGGCCCCGCCCCTGCGCAGCGCGACCTCCACGCCCCTGAGCGGGGGGCCGCGCTGATGGGCCGCTTCCGCGACGCGCTCGCCGGGCGCCACGTGATGGTCGACGGTGAGACGCTCAGCCTGGGCGGGTCGTGCGCCTTCACCCAGCTCGCCGCCCTGGAGTTCTGGCCCGACGACCCCGGGCGTGAGTGCCGCATCTGGTCTCGCTACATCGACCTCAGCGACAGCATGCGCCTCGGGAGGCAGCTGGACGCCCAGACGATCCTCTGGTGGATGGACGACGGCGGGGCGGGCATGGAGGCGCGGCAGGCGCTCGTGCGCGGCCTGACGAGCCGGGACAACCCGCCGATGTCCTGGCGCGAGGCGCTGGAGGAGCTGGCGGCCTTCCTCACCGGCCCGGTCGGGCGCGGGATGGGGGCAAAGCCAGCTCAGCTGGTGGGTGTCTGGTCGCACGGCGCGGCGTTCGACATGAGCCGCCTTGAGACCGCGTACCGCGACCTGCGGCTCAGGGCGCCCTTCAGCCACCGCGACGTGCTGGACACCCGCACCCTGTTCCGGCTCGCCGGGCGCGAGCTGTCGCAGCTGTGCCCGCACGCTGAGAACGGGCTGGTGCTGCACGACGCGCGCGCCGACGTGGAGGCGCAGGCAACCGCGGTCCAGGCCGCACTGACGATCATCGACGGGGAGGAGTGACATGGGCAAGCGACACATGACGGTGGCAATGAAGGACCGGGTCCGCAACCGGCTCCTGGAGCGCAAGTTCACGCCCCTGCGGCACGAGCAGGAGGCGAAGGTCAAGGCCTTCGCGACCGCCCTGGTGCGGGGGCAGCTCAGCCCGGAGGAGTGGCGCATGGCGGACAAGCTCCCGGACGGCTGGCTGCCCCTCCTGGGCTCGGCCAAGTTCGTGACGATCGACAACCCCGGGGGCGGCGGGTACGTCAACGTCACCCTGGAGCAGGCCGTGCGGGTGCCGTCGGACCTGTTCAACCGCACGCACGGCCCCAAGAACATGACCGAGGAGCAGTGGGCCACCTATGAGGGGCTCAGGGCGGCCGAGAAGAAGCGCGGGCAGGACTACAGCGCCCTGACCGTCCAGATCGACGCGCAGCTGGCCGGGTTCCGCACGGTTGAGGCGGCCATGGAGGGCTGGCCCGAGGCGGCCGACCTGATCGCCGAGGTCGTCGGGCAGGCGCGCGTGAGGACGCTGCCGGCGATCACCACGCTCAACGCGGCCCTTGACCTCCCGCCCGATAGCGAGGACAAGGCGGCATGACCAGCGAGGAAATCCGCGAGGCCCTAGAGGCAACAGCACCCGCCGCTGGGCGGGGAGGACTGCTGAGGGGTCAGCGCGTCGCCGACGACGGTGACGTGCGGCTCCACCTGCACGGCCTCATGCGGGCCCTGGAGGAGCTTGACCAGGACGTGACGGTCCTTGAGATCAGGGAGGCACTTGAGCAGTGACCGAGGCAGGACGCGCAACCGGGCCGCAGCGGGCCCCCAGGCGACAGCGGGGGGCCAAGCCCCCGCAGGCCGACGACCAAGAGCAGGGGGGCGCGGCCGAGGCCGCGCCCGTCACGTCGGCCGAGCGCCGCCGGGTGCAGTACGGCGCCCTGCGCGCGCGGACGGCCCAGCAGGTCAGCGAGATGCTGGAGCGGCTGACCGAGATGCCCGAGGGTGAGGACCTGCTGGTGGAGCCGACCGACGACCTGCTCCACTCCATGATGGACCTGGAGAAGCGGGCGACCCTGCTGCGCCTCGACCTCGACCAGATGGGCTGTGCGCTGTGATCGTCATGAGCTTCGACGGCGCCGAGGTGATCGGGGCGCCGCGGGACTGGGACGCCGAGCTGGACGGCCCGGTCATCGGCCTCCCGGTCCTGCGCGACGTGGACACGCAGAGCGGCCTGCCCTTCATGTACTCGGTCTGGCGCCCCGACGCCGACGAGCTGGCGCTGCTCATGGCGGGCGGCGCGATCCGCCTGGGCATATCCGGCCACATCCACCCCATCGTCAACCTGTGCACCCTCAAGCCCGAGGCGGTCGCGTCGTCGGGGTGCGCCGACCTCGTTGACATGTCGAAATAATTTAGCGCGGGGCACTTTACTTTCGTCGGCGGCCCGCAGATAAGGGTGGGGTTGGCGCAGGACGCCGACCACCAGAAGACGAGGACAACCATGAATAAGAACCGCCGCAAGCAGCTAGACGCAGTCGTCAAGCTCCTCAACGCCCTGGAGGAGGCCAAGCAGGCTGTCGTTGAGGCCCTGGAGGAGCCCAAGGGCGACGAGCGCGAGTACTACGACAGCATGCCCGAGAGCTTCCAGAGCGGCGAGAAGGGCAGCGCCGCAGACGCCGCCGCAACCCTCCTGGAGGAGGTCTATGATGAGCTGGAGGCCTTCGACATCGCCGACCTGATCGGCAAGGTCGAGGAGGCGCAGGCATGAGCGCGCCCCGCACCCTCCTCACCGGCGCCCGCGTCCGCGTCGAGCGCCCCCGGGCCCTGACCCACCTGGAGGCCCGCGAGGCCATCCGCGAGCGCACCCACGCCGACGCCGACTGGCACGACGACGGGGAGCGCTACGAGCGCTGCGAGGACCTGCCGCCCTGCCACTGGGTCGCCATGGTAGAGGCTGCCGCCCTGCGGGGTGCGCTGTGATCCTCCAGAAGCACGAGCGGCTGGCCCTGGACGCCCTGCGCGAGGAGCTGCCGGGTTGGAACCTGGAGGTATGCAGCGGCCGCCGTCACCGCCCGGTCTGGGCGACCGGCCCCGGCGGCCACCGTTACAAGTTCGTGCTGTCCACCAGCCCGACCAACGCCGACAACATGATCAAGGGCCTGCGCAGGCAGGCCCGCACCGTCCTCAAGGGGAGCACCAGCAAGTGACCGACACCCAGCTCCAGGGCACCGCCCACGCCATCAGCAACGACGCCCGCAGGGCGCTTGAGCGCGCCCGTAAGATACTCGACCTGGCGAGCCGACCGCCCAGCGACACCGACACGCCCGCGCAGCGCGAGGCCAAGGAGCGTGAGCGCGCCGTGGCCGCCGAGAAGTTCCAGGCCGTCCTGCTGGAGTACAACCTGACGCAGGCCCAGGTCGAGCAGACCGGCGCCGAGGCCGACGGGCGGCGCGAGCAGGCCAAGCTCAAGGCGGGCGTGTACGACTGGCAGCGCAAGCTGTGGGAGGCGGTCGCTGAGCTCAACTTCTGCTGGTACTACTGCGGCGACGTGTGGCGCACCCAGGAGTACACAGACCGCAACACGTTCGACGGCGTGCCGCGGAGGCGCACCCGCTCGATCCGCGGCAAGGAGCACCGGCTGGTCGGCCGCGTCGTCAACACCCAGGCGACGATCAACCTGTGCCAGTACATCGAGGCCGCCGTGGAGAAGGCGACCCGCGAGATGCTGGAGGCGCAGCTGGGCACCGGGGCGTCCAGGCAGGCCGTCACCCGTCAGCTGTTCAGCCGGTTCGCCGTGTCGTTCCGGGAGGGGGCGGCCGACGACGTGATCAGCCGCGTCAACGAGGCGCGGGCCGAGGTGGTCGAGAAGGAGGCCCGCCTTGCCCGGGAGGCCGCCCGCCGCATGGCGGAGAACGCCGAGGCCAACCCGACGATGGGCACGGCCCTGACGATCGCGGACTACACCGCCAGCGAGGCAGACCTCAACGCCGACTTCCGCCGGGGCAAGGAGCCTGGCACGACGGCGCGCGAGCGGGCCGAGCGGGCCGCGGTCCGGGCCGCCGAGGAGGCCGCCTACATCAAGTGGGCGCAGGAGAACCCCGAGGAGGCCCGCGCGAAGGCGAAGGCCGCGCAGGAGGAGAGCGACCGCTACTGGGCGAGGCGCAGTGCCAACTACCGGGGCGGCCCGGCGCCCAAGGAGCGCGACCACCGCGCGTACCGGCAGGGCTCGGCCGCGGGCAGCAGGATCGGCCTGGACATCCAGGCCGGGGGCGGCGGGAAGAAGGGGGCGCTGGGTGGCTGAGGAGCCCACCGGCGCCCCCGCCGGGTGGCCGCTCGGTGCCGAGGACGAGGACCGCTGCGACCTGTGTGGCGAGGTCGTCGCCTGGGGCGAGGCGCCCACCTACGGGTGCCTCGGGAGGCCCGAGAGCCAGGGCAGGCCAGATTCAGGGGCGCCCCTGGGCTGGGTGCGCCACTACGACTGCCACGTCAGGTGCTTTGGGCGGCCGCGCACCGGCGCCGAGATACGGGCCGACATGGAGGCCAACATGGCGAGGCTCCGGCAGGCGGTCGCCCGGGCGACCGAGGCGCTGGGGCGGGTCCGCGGCGTGGTCGAGGCCCAGGAGGCCCCCGCCGGGAAGCCCGACGCACCCGGCGGTGGGTCCTACGTGGCGCAGGGCGCCTGCGGGCGGTGCGGGCGCTACGTGTTCCAGCACCCGCTCGCCGACTGCCCCCGGTGGGAGCCCCCGCGCGAGCAGTGGGGCGGATAGGCACTTTACTTTCGTAGCGGCCGCGCGCATGGTCGCCCGCAGAAGACGAGGAAAGACCCAGATGACCGATGAGATGAGGACCCCCGAGGGGACCTACCGCGCGTACAGGTGTGACAACCTGCGCCAGGACACGCTCGACACGATCGCGCGGATCAACCACGTGCTGGCGCTCGCAGCTGACGACGGCGTCGACATGTCGCTCCGCCAGGTGTACTACAAGTTCGTCAAGAACAACTGGCTGCCCAACTCAGACCGAGAGTACAAGCGCCTGGGCAAGGCGCTCGACAGCGGGCGGCTCAACGGCCTGGTCCCCTGGGACGCGATCGTTGACATGAACCGCTCGCTCTACGGCACCAACACCCAGGCCGCGCCCGAGGTCCTGCTGGAGGGGCTTGACCGCAAGTTCCACCTCGACCTTTGGGCCGACCAGCAGTGGCGGCCAGAGGTCCACGTTGAGAAGCTGGGCCTGCTGAACGTGATCGGCGGCATCTGCAGCAAGCTGCGCGTCGACTACTACGCCTGCAAGGGCTACGACAGCCAGACGATGAGCTGGCGGACCGGGCGCCGCATGGCGGAGTACATCAGCCGCGGGCAGCGCCCCATCATCTTCCACATCGGCGACCACGACCCGTCCGGGCTCGACATGACGCGCGACATCCGCGAGCGCATCGAGATGTTCGCGGGCGCCCCCGTCATGGTCGTCCGCCTCGCCCTCAACATGGAGCAGGTCGAGGAGCTGGGGCCGTCGCAGTGCCCGCCAAACCCGGCCAAGCTGACCGACAGCCGAGCCGACGACTACATCGCCGAGCACGGCACGTCGTCGTGGGAGGTCGACGCGCTTGAGCCGTCCTACATCCGCCAGCTGATCGACAGCAACGTGTCGCGGCTGCGCGACGAGGCCACGTGGGACCTCGCCCTGGCGCGCGAGGTCGCCGGGCGGGAGTGGCTGCGCACGATCCAGTCGCCGACGACGCGCGAGATCAACGAGGAGGACAACTGATGCGCGACGGAACCGTCAAGAGCCAGGGAGGCACCTGGTCCGAGGTGCTGGGACGACCGGCACCGTCTGACTGGCAGCGCGTGCGGCCGGTGCGGATGACTGGGGCCATGTCGCGCCTCGTGCGGCCGGAGGGGACGACTGGGGGCATGTCGCGCCTCGTGCCGACCGAGCTGACCGCGGACACGTGCTGCGCGCTCGGCGTCCACTCGCAGTGGTGCGGGTGCGATGAGGCCTGAGCCCGACCCCCGCAGCGACGAGGAGCTGATGGCCGCCGCGCTGCGCGGCCTGCGCTACACGGTCGCCATGCCCGGCGGCCCCACCCACACCAACCAGACCCCCGCCGAGGCCGCCGCGCTGAGCCGCCAGGGCGGGGTCGTGTTCCCACAGGGAGTGTGCTCATGAGCCAGGACCACAAGGCCTTCCCCCGCATTGCCCGGCTGGCGGGCGACATGGTGCACCATAACGGGGGGACCGCGGGTCGCGTCTTCGCAGGCATCGCCGACCCCCAGGCCGACATCATGCGGCTGCTGGACGAGGTGCTGGGGGCAGAGGGCGTCTACTACGCCGACCTCCAGGCCCTTGACGCCTGGCTGGGCGGCCTCAGCGAGGACGACCTGATGACCGTCACTGACGGCGAGGAGACGGAGCGCATCGCAATGCTGGAGGCCGCGCCCCGAATGGGCGCCGCGAGTGCCGACGACTTCATCAACTCCATCTACGAGCACTGCATATGATCACGTTCGTCCTGATGTGCGCCGCGGTGGCATCCCTGTGTCTCTGCGCCCTGTGCGAGGTGTTCCTGACCGACGACGCCCCCGGGGGCGGCTACGGCACCGAGAAGCCCGCCCAGGCGTTCTGGTACGCCTTCCTGGTGCTGGCGGCCCTGGCGGTTGCAATCAACGTCGTACCCGCCACCTACACCCGCCTCGTGGTCGAGGGGGCCGCGCTGTGACCGCCTTCCTCGTCCTGTTCGGGCTCATCTTCCTGCCGATCCTCGTGATCATCCTCGCCGCCGGGGCGGCCTACACAGTGGGCTGTGCCCTGTCTGACCGATACGGGTGGGTTGTCGGCGTGGTCGGGCTCTGGGCCGTCCTCGCCGCGTTCATCGCAGCTGCCCTCCTCCTCATACACCAGGTGAAGCCATGACCGCCATCGTCTTCCGCACGCCCGGCACGCTCGACATGCGGGCCTTCACGACCATGGGGATGAGCGCCAAGCCGCAGAGCGACCGCCCCATCGGCGTGTTCGGCACCGGGCTCAAGTACGCGGTGGCCGTCCTGCTGCGCCTCGGGGCGCGGTTCGAGGTCCACACCGGCGGGCACCGCTACTGGTTCGAGGTCGCCCCCGTTGACTTCCGGGGCAGCGAGTTCCAGCAGGTCGTGATGCGGCGCGACGCCTACGTCGGCGGGGAGGGGTGGCGGCTCGGCCGCCGCATGAAGCTCCCATTCACGACGCAGTACGGCCTCAACTGGCAGATGTGGATGGCGTTCCGCGAGCTGTACGCCAACACGCTGGACGAGGGCGGGGACACCCGCGAGGTCAGCGGGGACGGCGCGCAGACCTGGGTTGGCGCGGCCGAGGAGCAGACCTTCATCGTCGTGGAGCACGACGACTTCACGCAGGCGTTCCGCGACCGGGCCGAGACGTTCCTTGAGCTGGGCGACCACCAGGTGCTCAACAGGCTCCCGGGCCTGGAGGTCCGCGAGGGCTCCACGCAGCGGATGTTCTACCAGGGCCTGCGCGCGCTCGACCTGGGCAGGCCCGCGATGCACACCTACAACGTGACCGTGCCGCAGCACCTGACCGAGGACCGGCAGCTGGGCCGCGAGTGGCAGGTGCGCGACCTCGTCGCCAACACGGTGGCAACGTGCGACGACGAGGACCTGATCAGGCGCGTCGTGACCGCGCGGGAGGGGACCTGGGAGCACGGCATGGCGCCGTCCGCCTGGACCTCCCCCAGTGAGGCCTTCCACCGCGTCATGGCGGCTAGGCCCAGGGGCGTTGGCGGGGGGTGGGGAGGGTACTACGGGGGGTACGACCGCCGCCCCGAGGCCGCGCGCGACCCCTGGGTCGAGGCGCAGCGCCCCTGGAGGGTCGACGGCGGGGACGTGGTCGACGCGGCGGGCAAGGCGCTGCTGAGCAAGCCCTTCACCTCGCACGACGGGCAGTGGCAGACCCTCGCCGGGCGGATCGTCGCCATGGCCAACGCGGCCGATGAGGCGGGGGTGCGGGAGATTGCCGAGCGGCGCGAGCCGCCCGCACCCGTCATGCTGGACGAGCACGGCGATGACGTACCATTCTGAAGGAGGACTGACATGAGCAACGACAACGGGGTGGTGCCCAACCCCGCCCTGCGGGAGGCCGCGACGCAGTGCGCCTTCCACATCAACCTGACGCGCAACATGGTCGCCGTGCTCAACGCGGTCGCTCATGGCACCCGGGAGGTGTCCGGCCCCGCTGAGCGGGTCTGGGTGCCTACGGCCTGGAGCCTCAAGCGCCGGGGCCTGGTGGTACACGTCACTGACCCGGAGGGCTGGGGCCCTGACCTGCCTGAGCCCGACGGCATGGGCAGGACCCGGGGAATGTGCGACCACCTCCAGGCCCAACTGGGCATCAACGCGGCCTACCGCCTCACCCGGGCGGGCTGGCTGACGCACGACCTCCTCGCCGAGGCCGGGCTGGTCGACCGGGTGACGAGCCGCAAGCAGAGGAGGATGGTGGCATGAGGACGATCGACCCCGTTGCGCTGAGGGAGGGCCGCGTGCGCGCTGCCGCCCGCATCAGCGCGAGCATGAAGCTGGAGGCGGCGACCGACGCGCTCCTGTGGTTCCACCAGTTTGCCACCGAGGCCGAGGAGGACCGGCCGATGGCCCCGCGGCGCATAGACCCCGACACGCTGAAGGGTGTCGGGCACCTCGGGGGCGAGGCCCTGGGCAAGTCGCTCATCGTCGCCGCGTCCACCGGCAACGTGGGGAAGGCCGCCCCCTTCGTGGCCGCGGCCTTCCACGACATGCGCGCGGCCATCGTCAGCCGCGCGATCGAGCTGGCGCAGATGTCTCTTGACGAGGCCAACGAGGTGCTAGGGTGAGCGCGCTGCTGCCCCTCGCGGTCCTCGCCCCGGACCACCGGACCGGGGCCATGTGGCCGGTTGCCGAGCAGGCCGCCGGGCGCCTGGTGGCGTTCCAGCGCTCGACCTGCCGGGGCGTCGTGCGCGTCCTCGGGGTCGAGCGGCCGTTCGTCATCATAGTCGACCCCGGGCACCTGCGCGGCCTGGAGGTCATCGGCTTCGTGACCCAGGGCCTCGTGCCGATCGCGCTGGTCGAGGCGGCGCGGCTGCAGGTGCGGCGGTGAGGACCGAGCCAAGGAAGGCGCCCGACCTCCCCCGCCCCTGGGAGCAGGTTGGGCTGTGCTCGCGCTGCTTCCGCTTCAACTTCCAGCACCCCAACGAGCAGTGCACTGAGTGGCAGCCCCGCTGACCTTTGACCACGACGAGGCGCTGGGGCGCTTCTGGGCGAAGGTCGAGGTGTGCCCCGTCACAGGCTGCTGGCACTGGAGGGGCGCCATCTCGCACGGCGGGCAGAGGACCGTCAGCGAGCGGCGCAGGCAGCTGCCCTACGGGTCCTTCAGGGTCGGCCGCCGCCTCGTGCTGCGGGCGCACATCTTCGTCGCCTGGGCGTTCGGCCTGATCGAGGGGCCGCGCGTCCCGCCCGGGCACGAGATTGACCACGAGTGCGAGAACAGCCTGTGCGTGTGCCCCTGGCACATCTCGTGCGTGCCGAGGGGCGTGAACCAGGACTACAGGCACGGCAGGCGCGACCGGCGCCGACCGACCTGGGCCGAGCTGTACGCCCTGCGGGGCGTCGGCAGTGACGAGGAGGCCGCGGAGCCGCGGCACGTGTGAGAGGAGGAAGTGACATGGACTTTGCACTGATGACGATGGGGCTGGTCGCCCTGGTAATCGGGTTCGCCGCCGGGGGGCTCGTCGTGAGGGAGCTTTACCGCGGGGAGGGCGACAGGCTGCGCAGCGACGTGCTGAGGCACCGGCTGCTGCTGCGCGGGATCGCCGCCGACATGCGGCGCGAGGCAGCCGGGCGGCCGCTGCTCCTCTGGGCGGCAGAGGCGGCCGAGAACGAGCTTGCCCGCGGTGGGCCCTACTGGCGACACCGCCGCCGCGGGACAACCTACGAGGCGCTGACGTACTCGGCCCGCCTGAACGTGTCGGACCCCCGGTGGCTGGTCGACCAGGCCGACGTGACCGTGTACGTCGACGTTGAGAGCGGGCAACCGTGCGTGCGTGCGACAGCTGAGTTCAGCGATGGCAGGTTCGAGAAGATCGACCAGGGCTGATCGACTCCGTCGACGCTAGGGTGCCGAGACGGAAACGATCAGGTGCGATCGTTTCCGTTTCGACGCGCTTTGGGGCCGGGTCGGCCGTACTACTCTAGGTAGCCCTGGGTGCACGCCGATGAAAGTAAAGACCCAGAGCGCAAATTGTCTTGCCTTGCCCAGGGGGTAGCGAGCTAGTGGCCGAAAATGCCTGTACTCTAGGTAGTTTCCGGTCGCCGGTGAAATCGGACGGTTCCCGGGGCATAGGATATTCTTCTTTCTTCTTTTCCAGGGAAAATAGATACAGAGGTCTGAGAATTGTTGCTCAGTCCACACGAACGGATGTTTACTTTCGTCGCTCTGTTGGGATTTTACAGGTTGGCGGGGCGCAAAATCTGCACTTGGAGACGCCCCCTGTGCCCTGGTGCACCGGGCCAACCTCCCCCGCCGCCTTGCCCTCGCATGCATGGGCCGCTATGTCGGGGTCGGGGCCCCCGGGCCGCGCATCGCAGGAGCACGACCATGCAGACCAAGGACCACCTCACGGCGGGCACGACCAGCCTGAAGCACCCGACGACGCCGATCACCAGCATGGGCGCGCACACGGCCGCCCCGCCGCGCGCGGCGACGCCCCCGCGGACCGGCGCGCACACCAACCGCGGCGGTGGCGCCTGGCCGCTCGGCAACGCGCGCTGAGGGGGACGGGCGTGGGCGTGCTCAACCGCGACAAGTTCCCCCTCAGGAGGGGGTCGCACGCGCGCACCACGCCCGGTGCGATCGCGCGGCGGTCGCTCGCCGCCCGCATCCTCGCCATGCGCGAGGACTACATGACGTACCCGCAGATCGTGGACGCCCTGGCGCGCGACGGCTCGGCGACGATCACCGCGGCCCGCTGCCAGGAGCTGGCGGACAAGGAGCTGAAGGACCGCGTCAGGGTCGACGTGGAGGTCATGAGGGCCCGCCACCTCGCCCGCATGGACCGCCTGTACAACCGGGCCGAGCAGATCGGCCTGAGCCCCCGCCCCGACGCCGTTGCCGCCCTCGGGCAGGCGATCAGGGTGCTTGAGCGCGAGGCCGCCCTGGTCGGGCTCGACGCACCCAAGCAGACCGAGGTGAAGGACACCACCCAGTATGATCCCACGCCCGCCACCATCGAGGACTTCGTGGCGCAGCTTGCTGAAGAAGCTCGCGCTGACGCAGCCCGCGCAGGCGGCGCGGATGCTGCGCAACCTGCTGGGGGAGCACGGGACCCAGGCTGACCTGGACGACCTGTGGTGGTTCAACGCCCGCCGCGAGCAGCTGCCCCCCGACACTGACTGGTACGTGTGGATGATCCTGGCGGGCCGCGGGTTCGGCAAGACCCGGACCGGCGCCCAGTGGGTCGACGGGTTCGTCAACAAGGAGCAGTGGGCCTGGGGCTCCGCCAGCGTGATCCCCCGGGAGCCCATCCGGGTCGCCCTGCTGGCGGACAACGCCGAGGACGCCGTCAAGGTGATGATCAAGGGCCGGTCGGGCCTGCTCAACGTGGGGCCGAGGCACCGGCGCCCGCGCTTCAAGCCGTCTGAGAAGGGCCTGTTCTGGCCCAACGGTGGCATGGCGTTCTACTACTCGGCCGAGGACGCCGAGCAGCTGCGCGGCCCTGAGCACCACGGCGCCTGGGCCGACGAGCTGGCCAAGTACCGCAACCCCGTCGACCCCTGGGACAACCTGGTGTTCGGCCTGCGCCTGGGCACGCGGCCCCGCATCCTCGTCACGACGACCCCCCGGCCCCACCCCATGCTGAAGGAGATCGTGGCCCAGCCCGACACCGAGGTCACGCGGGGCTCGACCTTCGACAACCATGACAACCTGCCCGCACGCACCCTGGCCAAGCTGGCGGAGCTGTACGAGGGCACGCGCGTCGGCCGCCAGGAGCTGTACGCCGAGCTGTTCGATGACGTGGAGGGCGCCCTGTTCAGCACCCGCCTGTTCGAGGCCGGGCGCCTGCGCCAGGTGCCCCACGACGTGAGCCTGGAGCGCATCGTGGTGGCAGTCGACCCGCCCGCGACCGGGGGTGAGAAGGCCAACCTGTGCGGGATCGTCGTGATGGGCCTCGGGGACGACGGCCACGGCTACGTGCTGGCGGATGAGAGCCTGGGCGGGTCGCCCGACACCTGGGCCCGGGCCGTCATGATGGCGTACCACGGCTGGCGGGCCGACCGCGTCGTGGCCGAGGTCAACAACGGGGGCGACATGGTCGAGAGCGTGATCAGGAACGTCGACGCCTCGGTGTCCTACAAGGCGGTGCACGCCACGCGGGGCAAGGTCAGCCGCGCCGAGCCGGTCGCCGCCCTGTACGAGCAGCACCGCGTCCACCACGTGGGGCCGCAGTCGGCCTACGCGGCCATGGAGGGCCAGCTGCTGCAGTTCGCGCCCGGCGTCAAGCTGGAGGGTCCGCAGAGCCCGGACCGCGGCGACGCACTGGTGTGGGCCGCCACCGACCTGTTCGACCTCAGCGACGTGGGCAGCCTGTTCATCATCCGGTGAGCCCTTGCCGCGGGGCGGGTGGCCGGGGTATGGCGTCGGGGAAGGAGCACAACCATGCCACAGCGTCACAGCCCGCAGAACGGCCGCTTCACCAGCGGCGGTGGTGGCGGGGGCAAAGTCAAGGTGGGCATGACCCCGGGCGGGTCGGCCCAGAAGGCAGCTAAGTCCAGGATGGCCTCCATCAAGGCCAAGAAGGCTGCGCGCAAGCTAGGGGGTCAGTAACAATGGCGCCCTACGACAGCCGCCGGTTCCGCACGCTGGCAGACATCACGATCCCGGCGGGCACGCTCCTGCTGCCCAACCCCTCGGGGTCAGCCGAGGCCCTGAGCCCCGACGGCGCGGTCACCATCACGGTCCACGTCCTCGCCGACGCTGAGCGCCAGGGCCTCGTGCGGCAGCTCGCCGAGGGTGAGGCCTGATGGCTGCGGTGGTCGACAACAACGGCAACGCCATCGCCGGGGTCACGGTTGCCCAGGTCGGGGTCGCCGCGTTCAACCCGGCGGGCACGTCGGCCGCCTACGACGTGATGCGTGACCGGCTCTGGGAGCTGGACACGACGTGGGGTGGGACTGAGAGCCTGCGCGCCGCGGGTGGGCGCATGCTGCCCCGGTTCGAGCGTGAGAGCGAGCCAGACCACGCGGCCCGGCTCAAGGCCGCGCGCCTCCTGCGCAACCTGTTCCGCCAGTCGGTGGAGCGGACGGTCGGCCGCCTGTTCGAGGTGCCGGTGCGGCTCGCCAGCGACAAGGGTGTGGCGATCGGTCCCGGGGACGGGGGCTGGTTCATCAGCGACGACGCCGACCTGATGGGCAGCAGCTTCGACCGGGTGGCGCGTGACTACGCCCGGGGCGCCCTGCGGCGCGGCCTGGCCCACATCCTGGTCGACTACCCGGTGGGCGACTACGCCAACCTGGCGGAGGAGCGCCGAGCCAGCCCGCGGCCCTACCTCAAGGTGCTCGACCCCCAGCAGGTGCTGGAGTGCTACGAGGTTGACGGCATCACGACCTACCTGCGGTGGTATGAGCGCCGCCTGGAGTGGGACGCCGACCACAGCGCGGTCGTCATGACCGAGTTCGTCCACGAGCGCATGCCCGGGCGCTACAAGGTGTGGAAGCAGGTCAGCGAGGCCCTGAAGGTCAACGCGGCGATGCTCCCGGGGGCCGTCCGCCGGTCCTGGGTCGTGGACAAGGAGGGCACGGTCAGCCAGCCCCGCGTCATGCTCCACACGCTCTACGCCGAGCGCGAGGACCACATGGTGGGGCGGACCCCGCTCACCGAGGTCAAGGACCTGACGCTGGAGGTCTGGGAGCTGGGCAGCGACCTCAAGAACTGCCTCCAGCAGGTGCTGTTCCCCCTGTTCTACGCCGTCGGCATCGACGCCAAGACGGCCGCGACGATTGAGCTGGGACCCAAGACGATCCTGGGCTCAGACAAGTCCGACGCCAAGTTTGGGTACGCCGAGCACACCGGCGCCGCCATCAAGTCGGGGCAGGAGCACATCCAGGCCCTGGAGCAGCGCGCCGAGGCCTACGCGGGCCAGCTCACGCGCCCCTCGGGCGACGTGAAGGCCACGCAGACGGCCGTGAGCACCGCCGAGGTCAGCAGCTGGGTCAAGGACTTCGGGCTCACGCTCCAGGACAAGCTCCAGGCCATCATTGACGACTGCGCGCTGTGGGCGCCCGCGATCGGTGCGCCTCGCGTGACCGTCAACCTGGACTTCGCGGTCGACCTGCCCGACGGGGACCTAGCGGAGCTGGGCAACGCCCGCCGCGCGGGCGACCTGAGCCGCCCGGTGTACGTCCGGGAGCTGCAGCGCCGCAACGCCCTGTCCAGCGACTTCAACGCCGACGAGAACGACCAGCAGCTCAGTGAGGAGCAGGCCGAGGGAATGGAGCGCGAGAAGGAGATGATGCGCCAGACGGCGCTGATCGAGGCGCCGCGGCAGCCCGGCGGGTTGAACCCGCAGGCGCAGCAGGAGGAGTGACGCCACCCGGGGCTTGACCCCGGGGGTGACGCAGGGCAGGGTTGCCCCCTCGCAACCCAGGAGACACTGAAGTGAAGCTCGTACTCATCGCATCCGCCATGTCGCCGCAGGTCGTCGCCGCAGTCGCCCAGCTGACATCAGTCGAGGGCATCGACACGATCAGCCTCGTGCTCGGCGCAACCAGCACGCAGGTCGGCACCATGACCCGCACCGAGCTGGGCGGGGGCGAGGCCCCGCAGCCTGACGTCAGCGCCCTCAGGCCCGAGACCAGCACCCGGGGCCACAAGGTCGGCGACCCGGTCCGCTACGACCGCGAGGACAGTGAGCCGAGCTACGGCCGCGTCATCGACCTCATGAACGGCCACGCCGTCGTCCAGTTTGACGGGTTCGACGTGCCGCACGTGATGATCGGCGTGACGATGGACAAGCTGGTGGTCATCGATGAGCCGACGACGCCCCACCCGCAGGGCGAGGCCCCCGGCGACGGCCCGCGCGAGGTCCGCAGCGAAGATGTGCACTTCGACACCGCCAGCGTGGTCCAGGACCTGTCGGCGCGGCACATCGAGGGCGAGGTGCAGGCGGTTGTGACGGTCGCGCTCGGCAGCGGGGGCAACATCACCGTCGGGTCGAGCGAGGGCACGCCCCTGACGCTCAACCTGCTCGCCCAGGCCATCATGGTCGCAGACGGCACCCTGCTGGCGAACGACTGACGCCGTGAGCGCCGAGGGGGTCCTGTCCATGGCGTCAGCCTACGGCTGGACCCTCCGGCGCTACCACCACGTGTCCGGGGACGTGCAGGACCACCTGGTGCCCGAGGGCGACCTGCGTGAGCACGACGGCCCCGGGTGCTGGTGCGACCCGGTCCTGGACCCGGGTGACGTCAACCCCCACCTCTGGGCCCACAACTCAATCGACCGCCGTGAGGTGTACGAGGTCAACCCGCGGATGCGCAGCTGATGGCCACACTCAACGAGCGCCTGCAGGATGAGCTGACCCACCGCGACGTGGAGCTGGAGCGCTACAAGCGCGGCGTGGCCGTCCGCGTCCTGAACCTGCTCGCCCGCCTGGAGGAGGAGCTGGTGAGGCAGATGGCCTCACTAGACCCCACGCAGGTCCAGCCCCGCTACCGCGACGCCCGGACGACCCGCCTGCTGGCTGAGGTCGCCCGTCTCGTTGACGAGTACGGCGCCGCCCTTGAGCAGGATGTCATCCCCGACATGGTGCAGCTCGCGCGCGACGAGGGCACGTTTGGCGTCCGCGTGCTGGACGGGCTGCTGCCCGCGGGCGTGGCGCTCGACACAGTCGCCCCCTCGGTGGCGAACCTGCGCGCGGCCGCCATGACGAGGCCATTCCAGGGCCGCCTGCTCAGGGAGTGGGTGCGCGACCACCCGCCCGCGGTGCGGTTCCGCCTGCGCAACGCCATCCGCCAGGGCGTCGCCGACGGCGCGACGATCGACCAGATGGTGAGGACGGTGAGGGGCACGGCCGCCCAGGGCTACCGCGACGGCATCATGGAGGCGAACCGCCGCGGCGCCGAGGCCATGGTGAGGACGGCCGTGCAGCACACGGTCAGCTCGGCCCGGGAGGCCACCTACGAGGCCAACAGCGACCTGATCGAGGGGGTCCGCATGGTCGCGACCCTGGACAGCCGCACGACGCTGTTCTGCATGCAGATCGACGGCAGGGTGTTCCCCATTGGCAAGGGCCCGCGGTCCCCCTTCCACGTCGGGTGCCGCACGTCCTCGGTGCCGGTCGTCAAGTCGTGGGCCGCCCTGGGCCTCGACCTGAAGGAGGCCCCCGAGGGCACCCGCGCCAGCATGGACGGGCAGGTCGCGGACAAGCAGACCTACAACACGTGGCTCAGGGGCAAGTCGGCGGCCTTCCAGGATGATGTCCTGGGCAAGACGAAGGGTGCCCTGTACCGCCGCGGGGACCTCGCCCTGGACCGCTTCGTTGACCACTCGGGGCGGGCGTACAGCATTGACGAGCTGCGCAGGCGCGAGCCCGCGGCGTTCGAGAAGGCGGGTGTCTGATGGCAGTACTGGACCTCACTGGTGGCGTGCTGCCCTCGGCCGCCTACCTGAGCCGCAACGGCCCGGCCCCGCGCGTCAACCCCTCGGGGCAGGTGGTGACCGAGGCAGCCAACGTGCCCCGGTTCGACTACGACCCGGTGACCAAGCTGCTGCGCGGGCTCCTGGTCGAGGCCGCGACGACCAACATGCTGTGGCCGAGCAACAACCTGGCCGACGCGCTGTGGGTGCAGACCTCGTCCACCTCGCCGAACGCCGACACGGTCATGGAGGTGGCCGCCTCCTCGGCGCACGGCGTGACCAACACGCGGGCGAACGCCACTGCGGGCACGACCTACACGGCGAGCGTGGAGGCGGGCGAGCTGGGCAGCGGCCCCAAGCGCTACCTCATGATACACATGAGGTCCAACGTGTTCGGCAGCGACAGCCTGGGCGTGTTCGACCTCGCGACCGGCTCGATCGTCGCCCAGAGCGGGCCCGCGTCTGCCGCCATGGTCCCCGCCCCCGGGGGGAGGTGGCTGTGCTCCATGACCGCGAGGGCGACCGCGTCGGGCAGCGTGTCGCACCGCTACTTCCTGCGCAACCTGCCGACCGCGTCACAGGCCGCCTACGCGGGCGACGCGAGCGCGGGCCTGCGCCTGGGCAACTTCCAGTTTGAGCCGACGGTCACGGCGACTGGGCGCATCACGACCACGACGGCCCAGGCCAGCCGGGCGGGTGAGGTCGTGACCGTCAACTGGAAGGCGCTCAACGTTGCCGACGGCACTTACGTCATGGACGTGGGCTACGACGGCGGCCTGCGGCAGCCCATCCTCACCACGGTGGCCTCGGGGCTTGCCCAGCTGCCCGTCGACCAGCTACAGGGGACCCGGCTGCGCACCCTGAGCATCTTCCCGGCGCCGCCCGAGAACCGCATGCCCGCTGTGCCCGGCCAGAACCGGGTCGTCAACGCACTGAGGACCTGACTGATGCCCCTGAGCTGGCCCAACAAGGACCCGGACGACATCCTGGACTACGGCGTCGACTTCACGGCGCTGATCAACGACCAGGCCGACGTGATCACGTCGACCACGGCCGTCGTAGCCTCGGGTGATGTCTCGATCCAGTCACACACGGCCGCAGGCCAGAAGACCACCACCTGGCTCAGGGGTGGGACGCCGGGCACGCCGCAGTCGATCCGGGTCCACATCGTGACGCAGGCCGGGCGCGAGGTCGACCAGACGGTCACCCAGACGATCGAGCAGAGGTAGCGCCCCGCCCGCGGGTAGGGTATGGGCGGACCTGATCCAACCTGGAGTGCCCGCATGCGCCTCATGAAGTACCTGGTGGCCGCCGCCCTGCTGCTCAACAGCACGGTCGCGGTCGCCCAGAACACCACGCCCGCCTCGACCTCCCTGGGGTCGTTCCGCGACCGGACGGGCCTGGACAAGCCGCTCCAGGGCGTGACCGTCCTCGACGCCAACGGCAACCCGAGCGGGCAGGGCGCCGACGGGCAGGCTGTCGCGGTTACACCGGCGTCGTCGGGCAACGCCGTGGTGTTCAGCGCCGATACGTCGGGCTACCGCGGCCTGACCTTTTCCATGTACGGCACCTATTCGGTGACGACCTCCACCGAGTGCTCGAACGACAACACGTCGTGGCAGTCCTGCGCGGTGCTGGACACCCTCAGCAACAGCTACACCAGCGGACCGCAGACGCAGCAGCGCGCCTATTACGCCCCCGCCGTCTCACGCTACTTCCGACTGCGCGTGGTCAGCTACACCTCGGGGACGGTCAGCGCGGTCGCCTACCTGCGCCAGACCAACATCGACCCGGGCAACGTCACCATCAGCGGCGTGCCGTCGGTCCAGGGCAACGTTGCCGCGGGAACAGCTGACAGCGGCAACCCCCTGAAGGTCGGCGGTGTAGGTAGTGACGCCGCTCCGACGGCAGTGGCCACAAACCAGCGGGTCAACGGCTGGTTCAGCCGCTACGGGGCGCAGGTCGGCCGCCTGTCTGACGTCAACGGCCAGGGGATCGACGCCGACAACCTCGGGTCTGACATTGGTGGAACCGCCAACTACCGCCTGCGCGTTGACGCTTCGCTGCGCCTGTACGACGCCGCGGGCAACGTCATCTCGCGCGTTCGCGACGCAAACAACGCCGCGGGCACCAGCGGCACAGGGCTCATGGGCGTCGGCAACCTCATGTGGAACCCGGCCACCGGGACCTACATCCGCGCCCGCGGCGGCCTCCTGGGCGAGACGATCACCAGCGACCTCGACGGCGGGGCGGTTGTCGTCACCCCCTCGGCGACCAACCAGGGGGTGATCCTATCGGTCCCCACGACCGGCTACGCGGGCGTCAGCTTCGTCACCGGCACGGCCGCGAACGGGGGAACCTGGAATTTCCAGGGGTCAAACGACAGCACCAACGGGACCGACGGCAACTGGGTCACGCTCAACGCGCAGCAGCTGAACAACGCGGGGACGAGTGCCACCCAGACGGCCAACGCGGGCTTCTTCATCCCGGCGGTGACCACCTGGGTGCGAGTGGTTGTGACGGGGACGATTACGTCACCAATCGGCGGAAGCGCCGCACTCCGCTCCATCGCGCCCTTTGCCTTCACCATCAACAACCAGACGGTCAACAACAACAAGTCGCAGTGGAACACTGAGGCCAACAACGTCGCCCTGGCGGCAAACGCTGCTGCCGTCAATGGGACGATCCGGGACACCGGGCTTGTCAACGCCGACTACCGCTACAACTACTTCTCCTGCCTCCTGGTGCCGTCAGCGGCGAGCCCGGGGCTGGCCCTGCGCCAGCTCGGCAGCTTCGACAACAGCCGCTTCTTCGTGGTGCAGTCAGTGTCCGTCCCCTCGGGCACGACGGTCGCCGCCCCGCTGCGCACGTCGGAGCGCATCTTCGCGCGGTACAACCGCTGCCAGTGGGACAACAGCACCAGCGCGGCGGCCGTCAGCGTCGATGTCGCCAGCCAGTACGGGGAGTGACCTGACATGATGCGTGCACTGATCGCGCTCGCCCTGTGCCTCGCGCCGATCGGCGCGGGAGCCCAGGCGCTCATCAACGGGCAGCCGCCCGCCATGCTAGCCAGCACCGGCTGGGTCGCGCAGCAGGACGTGGTCCTGGACGCCTCGGGGAACGCCACCTGGACGTTCGACCCCATCAACCTGCCGCCGGTTGTACCCGCCGTCGTCCACCTCCCCCGGGCCATGGACGCAACCAACCCCATAATCTGCAACTGGACAGCCAAGACCCAGCTTCTGGTCAGCATACACTGCTGGCGCACGAACGTCTCTGGCCTGCTGTCCTCCCTGTTTGGGGCGACGGCCTCGGGCGCCCAGGTCACGCTGGTCGCCCGCGCGATCCCCTAGCCCAGTCTGTTGATCGCCGCCAGGGCCCGCTCGGCGTGATACCTGAGGTCACTGACCCGGTCCGCGCTGAGGCGCTGGCGGCCGTTCGCGGCGTCGAAGGCGCAGAGGATGATGAGGCGGTCGACCTCGCGGGCCGCGGCGCTGGCGTCTGCCAGCGCGTTGATCACAACGTCGTCCATGGTCAGAACCCCCCCAGCGCGAGGAAGCGGGCCAGGGCCGGGCGGCGGGCGATGACGGCGGCGTCAACCTGGTTGATCGTGGTCCAGAGGTGCTGCGCGGCGTTGATTCCCTCGCTGCTGACGTACCAGTGGTCACGCTTCCGGTCGCCCTTGTCGACGCCGTGGTCAGCAACCAGCCCCTTGCGGCTGAGAAAGGTCATGAGGCCGCGAGCCTGCATGGTGGTCACGCCCGCCCACTTCATGATGTCGCCCTGGTTGAACCACGAGCAGTTGTCGGCGTGAAGGTCGGCGGGCTCGCTGCCGCCCATGGTGGTCATGCCGTTGAGGGCGACTGCTGCGAGGGCGGACACCTCCAGCTCGGTGAGGCAGACCAGCTTGCTGCTGTCCCCCTCGTGCTTGCCGTTGGCGAAGGTGGTGCTGAGCGTGATGATGAGCTTGGCCACTGTGTCGTCCTCGTCTTCTGCGGGGCGGGTCCACCCCGCCAACCCCACCCTTGTCTGCTGTCCTGCGACGAAAGTAAAGTGGGTTTCTCGCCAGCACGAAGATTTTTCTTCCACCCTGGGGTCGAGGCCGCCCCTCCCCTGGGCTATCGGCCCAGGGTGGCCCACGCGCTCACCCTCGTCAGCGACCTGCCAGGCCGCGAGGGCACCTGGAGGTGCCAGGAGTGCGAGCGCGCCCTGGGCTTCCCCACCAGCGTCGTCACCCGCGTGACCCGGAACCCGAGGCTCAGGTCGGGGCGCGTCGTCCGCGGGACCGGCACGCAGGTGTGGGCCTGTGCCTGCTGCCTCGCGCGTGGCGTCGTGACGCGCGCTGAGGGGGCTTGACCTGGGGCTGGGGCGGACGTATGGGTGGCGCTACCAACCCAGGGACGACACAGGACGCAGCATGGCACTCGCAGCAATCCTCGCAGCAGTTGACGGCCTCTCCGAGGCGATCCGGGGCGAGTACCGCCCGGCCAGTGAGGCCGAGGTGCAGGCCAACCCGGCGCTCAAGGACAAGTACCTGCTCGACGTGACCCCCGCCGACGGCTTCCGCCTCGGCAACGTGGACGGCCTCACGACCAAGCTCAGCTCGACCACCACCAAGCTCCAGGGCCTGGAGGCGAAGGTCGCCGCCCTCCCCGAGGGTGTGCGTCTGGAGGACATCCCCACCCGCCTCACCGAGCTGGCGGAGCTGAAGGCGATCGACCCGGCGAAGGAGGGCGACAAGATCGCCAACGCCAAGGTCGAGGCGGCCAAGCGCGACATGAACCAGGCGTTCGACACCGAGCGCTCGACGCTCAAGGGCGCGGCCGACAAGTACCGCGGCGCGCTCGACGGCGTGCTGCGACGCGGCGAGGCCGTGCGCGCGATCAGCGAGGCGGGCGGCTCGGTCGAGGCCCTGCTGCCGCACGTGCTCGGCAGCACCAAGTTCGTTGAGACGGACGACGGCAAGTTCAAGGTCGACGTGGTCGACGGCGACGGCAACACGCGCGTCGGCGACACGGTCGGCAACCCCATGACCCTGGACCAGCTCGTCGGCGAGTTCCGGGCCAAGGACGCCTTCGCACCCCTGTTCGCCGCCTCGGGGCAGTCGGGCGGTGGCGCAAAGCCGGGCTCGGGCGGCGGTGGCGGCGCCCCGGCCAAGAAGAAGTCGGAGATGTCGCTGAACGACAAGGCCGACTACATTGCCAAGCACGGCAGCGACGCATACCTGCAGCTGTCGTCGTAACAGGAGCAACAGCACGTGTCCACGACCGCGACGACCGCCACCCAGAAGGGTGACCTGAAGTACATCAACCCGTTCGTCCAGACGGGCATCACCGAGACGCTGACGCAGGCGGCCGCGGGGATGTTCGAGGCGTCGCGCGGCGCGCTCATCCTGCAGGCAGCAGCCAAGCCGGGCGAGTTCGAGAACCTTGCGTTCTTCCAGAACATCAGCGGCCTGATCACCCGCCGCGACCCCAACAGCCTCGCGGTCGCAGCCGACACCAAGCTGGTCCAGGCGCAGTACAGCCGCGTCAAGATCAACCGCAAGATCGGCCCGGTGGCCTCGACCCGCGACGCCTTCCGCAAGGCGGGCCTCAGCCGCGACGCCATGGACCTCGTGGTGGGCCAGCAGGCCGGTGTCGCCATGCAGGTCGACATGGTCAACACGGTCATCCGCTCGCTGCGCGCGGCGCTGACGACTGACCCGGCGACCTACGTGGACGGCGGCACCAGCACGATCAACACGGCGGGCAGCAACGGCCTGGTCGACGCCCTGGCGAAGCGCGGCGACGCGGCGGCCGGGATCGTCTGCTGGATCATGCACTCCAAGGTGTTCTTCAACCTGGTCAAGGAGCAGATCGCGTCCAACATCGACGGCGTCTCGTCGCTGGTGTTCGCCGCGGCCTCGCCGCTGACCCTGGGCCGCCCGGTCCTCGTCACCGACAGCCCCGACCTCGTCGTGGCCAACGGCATCTCGGCGGGCGTCGACGCCTACTACACCCTGGGCCTCACCGCGGGTGCGGCCCTGATGGAGGAGACCGAGGGCACCGAGGTCATCACGCAGGACGTGACCGGCCAGGAGAACCTGATCGTGCGCATCCAGGGCGAGTACGCCCAGAACATCGGCCTCAAGGGCTACACCTGGGACGTGACCAACGGCGGTGAGAACCCGTCCAACGCGGCCCTGGCGACCGGCACCAACTGGGATGTCGTCCTGGCCGACATGAAGGACCGCGCGGGCGTCGCCCTGCGCACCCGCTGACCTGACCAGAGGGCGGGCCCCGGCCCGCCCCGAGGATGAGGCCTGCGCCGCACACGAGGAGTAGCACATGCGACTGACGACCATCCTGTATGCCAGCGCGGCGAACCTCGCCGCGCTCACCGCCGAGGTCGCGCCCGCGCGCAGCGGCGGGCAGCCCATCCGCCTGATCGCGCTGGAGGAGTTCCGGGGCGAGACGGAGCAGAACGCCGGTGCGGTGTACATCCAGGTGCCCGAGGGCGCCAGCGAGGAGCGCGAGCGCTTCAGCGTGCTGTTCGATGCGATCGCGCAGGCCTACCCGCACCTCAACGTGCGCGAGTACGAGACGGGCGCGTTTGACGTGCGCGAGGAGGAGGACACGCACCACATGATCGCGGCCGACGACGCCCTGCGCGACCTGCGCATGTCGCTGATCGCGGCGGGCGGGTCCGCCCCGGCCAACGCCGACGCCGAGACGCTCAGCAACCTGATTGCGGCCCAGCGCGCGACCCAGGGCCTGGGCAGCCGCACCCCCGTCATGCCGACCCCGGCGACGCAGGGCACGGTCATCCCGGACAGCACCCCGGTCGTCCAGCGCCAGGGCGCCGACGCCCTGGTCAGCGAGAGTGCTACCGGCACCTCGCAGGAGGCGCTGCAGCTCGCCCAGGGGGAGGCCGGGCCGGGCTCGGGCCAGACCGACGCTGGTGCGGCCTCGCCCCCGCAGGAGGGCGGCGCGACCGGCGTGGCCACCGGCAGCGACCACAGCACCTTCAGCCCCGCCCAGCAGCAGGACCTGTCCAAGGTGACGACCCACAAGCAGGCCCAGGCGATCGCAGACGCCGAGGGCGTCGACCTCGCCGGCAAGCAGACGGTGGACGACAAGGTCGCCGCCATCAAGGCCGCGCGTGACGCGAAGGCGGGCGAGTAATGGCTGGCGAGGCAGCAGCGGGGGCTGAGGCCCCCGCCGAGGGCACCGCGCAGGTCGTCGTGGACGGCGCCGACGAGGATGTGACCAGCACCCCTCCCAAGCTGGAGAAGGGCTGGCTGCACCACCTGGGGACCGACACCTACCACGAGGTGGACGACAAGGAGGGCGTCATGGCCGCCTACCCTGGGCAGTACGAGGTCAGCAAGAAGCCCTCCGACACCAAGAAGATTGGCTGGTAACAGCCTCGACGGATGACCCCCAGCGGGTCTAGGGTGGGTCGGCTGCGTTCTGGGTCGCAGTCGGCCCATTCTGCCTGGAGGACCACATGGCGCTGACGGTTGAGACGGGGTTGGGTGTCGCAGGTGCGGACAGCTTCGCGTCCGTCGCCGAGGCCGACAGCTTCTGGGGCGGGCGCCCCGAGGCCGGGGCC
>Ga0182215_1000018_pt1 | contig 28574 bp, 35 predicted proteins | sample G5R1MG_24_FD_128404 | JGI IMG/M metagenome (GOLD analysis project Ga0182215, IMG submission 128404) | Switchgrass phyllosphere microbial communities from Michigan, USA - G5R2_NF_03OCT2016_LD1 MG | ecosystem: Host-associated > Plants > Phyllosphere > Phylloplane/Leaf | place: USA: Michigan... | reverse complement strand
CGCCCACGTGACCTGGTCGCGCCCGAAGTGGCGGCGCCACCGGTGCCCGTAGGCGGCATTGAACACGCGGCCGTCGTCGCTGAAGTTGCGCATGGAGGGGACGAACTCGGCGACCGGCGCCACGTCGCGGCGCCCCTGCAGCATCCACAGGCACTCGTACAGGTGGAAGAAGGGGTTGGCCTCGCGCTCAGGGGCGTGGAGCACCCGCTGGTCGGGGTTCAGGTAGCTGACCGTCACCGGCTCGTCCATGGCCAGGACCGGGCCATTGCGGCTCGGCCGCGCCGCGCCGTGCGTCGCCACCATCTCCAGGCCCGCGCTCAGGGCGTGGGCGGCGTTGTGTACCGCGATGTGCAGGGGGTGTCTCCTCGTCTTCTCAGGGTGCGGGCGACCCTGCGGCCGCCCGCGACGTAAGTAAAGTGGTGGGTGGCTACGACCTGAACATGCGGTCGTGCAGGCGTATCGCAGCCACCATGCCAAAGGCCGCCCCGGTCCCTGAAGTGACAGCAATTGGCCAGCCGCCGCGGATGATCAGGGTCACAGCAGCCACGTCAAAAGCGGCCATTGCATACGACGTGAAGAACACCATCCTCTGGTGGTTGCCTATCACGTTCTTGTGTTGGAACCCTTTGAGGAACACGGCGACGAAGCTGACCCCCACGGACAGCGCATAGACCCAGGGGCTCACAGGCCACCCAGCCCGGGGTCGGGGAGCGGCCCTGCGCGCTCAGGGTAGAAGCGGCGCTTGGCCTGACCCTGCTCGCGCCGCACCCGCTCGTACTTGTCCCACTCGCACAGGGTGTGCTCCACCTCGCGCATCTCCCACTCGGGCCAGTCGGGGTCGTGCTGGGGCCAGTGCTGCGGGTCGCGGCTCATCCGCAGGAGGTCGCGCATCAGGGTGCGCAGCTGCTCCTGGTGGTGGGGGTTGCCCTGGCTGAGCTGGTCGGGCTCGCCGTACAGCACGCGGCTGCCGCCCCTCGTCGCACCCGGCCCGGCGTGGGCCCAGGCGCGGCGGTCGGTTGGGTTGACGCCGCACGTGTACCGCAGGTCCGTGATGACCTCGTATGCGGTGAAGCCCGCCAGCCCGTTGAGGCGGCACAGGACGCGGTGGGCAGCCTCCATGTTCATCAGCGGGACCGGGTTGATTGAGTTGCTGAAAAACTGCAGCTGCCCGCTCGGCTTCCCCGCGTCGGGCTCAACCCACCAGCGCATCAGCTCCTCGCAGTACTGGAGCATGCCCGTCAGCTTGTCGACGCCGTAGGGCGAGTGCACCATGTACGACCCCGTCACCCAGGGTCCCCGCGGCAGTCGGCCCAGGATCAGCTCGCGCGCCTCGGCGCCGTCCCACCGGCCCTCCCTGAGCATGGGGGCAATCGCCTCGCCCGTCTCGATCCGGTTGAACCAGCGGAAGATGGCGGTGGCGGGGACGACGAAGTGGCTGTGGCGCAGGTGGTCGCGGATGTTCTGGCGGAACCACACCGTGACGCGGTCCAGCTCGCGGTAGATGTTGGTGAAGCCAACGCGCTGCATGACCGCGTCCTCGGTCCAGGGCGCCGGGTCGCCCCGGCGGCGCAGCAGGTACACGTTGTGCCGCTCGCGGCTGTAGCGGAAGAAGTCGTCTGCGTGCCTCACGACAGGGTCCCCAGGAGCATGAGTGCCAGGATGACGACCGCGAGGCAGCCGCAGCCGCCGCGCGGCCACAGCGCCCCGAGGACGCGGAACGGGATGGTGAACACCACAGGCCAGTCACCCACGGAGCCACCCCCGCACGAGGTCGGCCGCCCCGGCCCGGTCAGTCGTCGCCACGTACACGCCCGCCTCCTTCAGCTTTTCGCACGCACGGCGGATCGTGCGGATGCGGTTGGTGGTGTTGGCCGGGTTGAGCGGCCGCACGTCGCCGCGGTCGTCGCGGCGCTTCTGGATGCCCGCCAGGCAGTCCTCCAGCGGGGTGTCGATCAGCACCACGCGCAGCTCGTGCCTGCGGGCGCCGAGGCCCCCCATCAGGGCGAGCTTGTCGCGCAGCTCGATCGTCCGCCGGGTGTCCTCGCTGGCCAGCAGGCCCTCGAACAGGACGTGGTCGTGGTGCTCGGCCGCGAGCGCGACCTGCGCGAACACCTTGGTCAGGTCGGGGATGGTGTCGCACCCGCCGCACGGCGTCTCGTAGTGGCCGGGGATGCCCAGGGATGCGCGGGACGTGCCCCCGAGGGGGCCGAGCTGCCCCGAGTACCCAATCGGCTGCCGCCGCCCCTCCTGCCTGTGCCTGGTGCGGTTCCGCACGTCGGCGAGGACGGCGCGCACGATGTGCGACTTGCCCGCCCCCGACGTGCCCCTGAGCTGCACGATCACGTCACCAGCTCCCGGTGATCAGGGACGCCAGGGCGTATGCCGCCAGGCCCGCGACGATCAGCTCAGGGCAGCAGAGCGCGACCAGCACGACAACGATGAATATCAGCCACCACAACATGTCACTTCTCCATCAGCCGCAGCGCGCACCAGGCGGCCGCGGCGGTCCCATTCTTCGCCCCGCCGGTCGCGGCCCAGACGCCCGGGCGGACCTCCTGGAGCAGCGCGGGGGCGGACCCCAGCACCTTCCTGTCGACGTATGGCCGGGCGCCCAGGATCGTGCGCGAGCGCAGAGCGGCGTCGACCGCCTCCCGCCGCACGATCGCGGCGAGCTGGTCGCCGACGGGGGCCCTGACCAGCGCCGACCCGTCGCCGGTCCAGCACAGTCCGGGATCGAGGTTGACCCCCACCACCTGCCGGTAGGGGGCCCAGGCGCGGATGAAGTCGTGCTCCAGGGTCGCCTCCGACCGCGTCGCGACGCCCCAGCGGGGGGTGACGACGCCGCGCAGCTCAGGCAGCAGGTGCTCGGTCCAGATGCCCGCCGCGACGACGACCAGCGGCGCCTCGACCCGCTCCCACCCGGCGGTCGTGGAGTACACGACCTGGGGCACGTCCAGGCCGTCGTCGGACTGCAGGACGTGCTCCACGTTCCCGCGGCGGTCGTCGGCCTCATCGGTGAAGTCGCCGGTCATGCTGTCCAGCAGCACCTGGTCGGGCCTCACCCAGTAGCAGTCGGCGAACGCCATGCCGTTGACGCGGAACGGGCGCCGCTCAAAGCTGCTGTACAGGCTGGCCAGCAGGTCCATTGCCGGGGTGAAGTCGCCGCCGAGGCGGCTGAGCCACGAGGGCTTCATGACGCACCCGGCGGCGTTGCTGCCCCGCGTCTCGTGCGCCGCGTCGATCGCGACGACCCGGCGGCCCTGGCGGCGCAGGGCGTGGGTGATGACGCGGCCAAACAGCCCGCCGCCCACCACGACCACGTCGGCCTTCTCTGCGCCAGTCACCACGCAGCCCCGTCCTGGGCGTCGACCAGCATCGTCTCTGCCTGGTCGAGCAGCAGAGCCGCGGTCGGCGAGTGGTCGCCCCAGGTCGACAGGCCGCCGATGGCCTCGTGGATGTCGTTGAGCGGGCCGTAGTGGCCCGAGCGGTGCGACTTCCACTTGCACAGCACCGTCTCGACCTCCTGGACGCGGATGCCGCGCTGCCGGTTGTGGGGGCACTGGAGGTCGGCGAAGGCGGCCAGGAGGTGGTCCACGACGGCGTCGCGCGTGGCGACCGGGTCCCTGGGCTGCACCTTGTCGCTGAAGCCCCCGCCGACGCGCCACGCCTCGATCGCCGCGGCCTGTGGGTTGTCGAACATGAAGACGGCCGCGCGGCTGAAGTCCAGGTCGTTGAGGCCCAGGGCGTCGACCATGTCGGCCACCTTGAACGCGATCCACGGGCCGAACCCCACCAGGGTCTGCGTCCGCCGGATGATGTCGGCGACGCCGACGCCCTCTGGCATCCTGCCCTTCTCCTGGGCGCCGTAGCGGATGAAGTCCAGCACGTGCTCGGGCTTGGTGAAGCGCCCGGTCATCGCCAGCACGCTGCTCGTCGCGTTCGCCGCGCGCCAGTGCCGCCGCTCCTTGTTGCGGGGCCAGCGGCCATCAGCGGTCGCTGGGCAGCCGCCAGTGTTGTCGGCCACCTCGGCGAGGAGCTGCCAGTAGGCGGGGCCCTCGCGCTCGCTCAGGAGGGACGCGACACCCATGTGGTACGTGCACCAGTAGCCCAGGAGCCACCGGGCGAGCTGCGCATCACCCATGTTGGCCTGCTGTAGCATGACGTAGGCGGGGTCCAGGTCGCGGGTGAGGATGAGCTGGCGGCCAAAATCCACGACGCCGAGCTGGGGGTAGGTTGTGGTCATGCTTCCTCCATGGCCCGGAGCTGCTGCTGGAGCGGCGCAATGTGCCGGTCGTGCAGCTCGCGGGCGAGCTTGTTCATGCGGTCCAGGCGGGGGTACGTGTAGTCATAGGGCGAGGTCAGGCCCCGCCGGTGGAGCGCCATGTCAAACTGGTGCATCTTGGTCCACAGTCGGCGGCTCAGGGCTTCACCGGCGGTCGGGACGCGGCGGCGACGATCGCCCCAGATGCGCCGGTGGTCGCGGAGCTTGCGGAGGTCGCCCCTCGCAAGCTCCCGGTTCGACTGCCTCAGCATCCAGGGGCTCACGCCAGGGGCTCGATCAGCTTGATCAGGCCGGTCGCCGGGTCCGTCTCGACCCCGTAGCCGAGCGTGATGCAGAACATCGTGACCGTCGTGACCGCCTTGAAGTTGTTGGCGTCGTCGGGCTTGTTGAGCTGCGTGACGATGTCGGCCCAGCGGGCCTCTCCGCTAACCAGCAGCCCCAGCAGCTCCTCGCGCTCGGCGCTGATCGTCTCGGTGCGCGGCTTGCCCGCCGGGATGCGGAAGGCGTAGCTGCCGTCCTTCTGGCGCTTGGCGCGCTGCTTGCCGCCCTCGGTCGGCATGCGGATGGCGCCGTCGTCGGCCCTGGGCTCGCGCGGCTTGCGGATCGTCCCCGCCTGCGACCCGCGCTTGGCCGGGGCCTTCTTCTCAGGGGCCGGGGCCGGAGCAGCCTTGCCCTGATCCTCGTACAGCGTGTTCTCTGCCCAGTCGAGGCCGCGGGGGGCGGTCGTCCTGCGGCTGGCGGCCTCGTCGCTGACCTGCTTGCGGTCGGCCTCGCTGAGCTGGACGGCCTGCGACGGGTCCCCGTCGCAGCGGACAGCCTGCCTGATCTTCTGCTGGGCCAGCTCATCCTCGCTGGCGCTGAAGGTGTCGGCGGCCTGCTCCTTGGCGACCGTGTCGCGGTAGGCCTCCAGCATCGCCCAGGTGCGCTTGACCGCGGCCTTGTTGTCCTTGAACCGCGCCGTCGACTGCTTGCCGAGGTTGGACGCGACGAGGTTGTGGAGGGTGGCCAGCTCCGAGCCGGTGCGGTTGAGGAGGCTGACGGTGCCCCGCGGCATGGTCTGGTCGACGGCAGCCGGGGTGTACGTGACGTTGGCGAAGGTCGCAGTGTTGTCGGTCATGTCTGGTCCTCGTCTTCTGTGGGGCGGGTCCCCCCGCCAGCCCAGCCCTTATCCAGCCAGTGCCGACGAAAGTAAAGTGCCCCCCGCAGATTTATTTTCGCACCCCAGCTCCCGGGCAGAGGCGTCGATGAACTCCGCAGCCGCGCGGCGGTTCGCCGGGTCGTTGTACCACAGGTTGCGCCCCGAGGGGTGGGGGACGATCGCGGCCCGCACCAGCGTGTGCTCAAGGACGTAGTCCTGCCAGCACAGCACCTCGTCGGTGGGGAAGCGGAACGCCATGGCGACGCCCCGGCCCAGGAGGATGAGCGGGCGGGGCGCCAGCCTCTGCGCGAGCAGTGGGGCCTCGGGGCGGGCCCGCCCGACCGGGAACGACGCGCCAGGGTAGTACCCCAGGAGGTTCGCCCGGGCGAAGGTGCGCAGGTAGTCCCCCCTCGTCCACCCAAGCTCACGCAGCATGGCGAGGAGGCGGCCCGCGGCCGACTGCATGGGGAACGGGTACAGGGGCATGTCAGCGTGGGTGTGCGGCCCGGGGGCCTCCCCCACCAGCGCGAGCCGGTGGGAGGGGTGCACTGGGCAGCGCGAGCCGTGCCGGACGGGGTCCAGCTCACTCACCGCAGTCACGCTGACCCGTCTGGGGGTCGATGACGCAGGCCGAGCCGTACTGCGGCGCCGCGACCTCGCCCGCGTCGTCCTCGTCGGACATGATGCCGAACCGCTTGCCGTCCTTGCGGAACGTGGTGCCGCCCTTGACGCGGGCCCGCCACATCTCGCGGTACACCTCCTTGAACTCCTCCCAGCTGACCGACCCCTCCACGTTGACCGTCTTGCTGATGGCGCTGTCGATGTAGGGGACGCAGGCCTTGAGGACGGCGAGGTGGTCGCTGACCGAGCAGTCGCGGGTGCGGCGGCCGCGGGTGCCCAGGAAGGCGTATCCATAGTCCTCCAGCATCGTCTCGCGCGGCCCCTCGAACGTCTGGTAGGTGCGGCGGACCGAGTAGGCATAGACCGGCTCGCACCCTGAGCTGACGTTGTCGGCGCACAGGCTGATGGTGCCGGTCGGCGCGATCGAGGTGAGGTGGCTGTTGCGCAGGCCGTGCGCCCTGATCAGCTCCTTCACGTCGTCGGGCAGGCGCGGCCACATGGCGGTCAGTTGGAAGTCGCCGAGCGACCAGAGGGGAAACGGTCCCTTCTCCTTCGCCAGCAGCGCCGACGCGCGGTACGCCTCGTCACGCAGGATGCGCAGCACCTCGTGCTGCGAGGCGATGAAGCCCGGCGAGCCGTAGGGGTGCCCCAGGGCCTCCAGGGCGTTGGCCAGACCGGTCACACCGAGGCCCATGCGGCGCTTGGCCTTCGCCTCCTTCTCCTGCTCGTACAGCGGGTAGGTCGTCCGGTCGACCACGTTGTCCATCGCACGGACGACCTCGGGCACGTCGGCGATGTATGCGTCGTAGTCGAACGTCCAGGTGCGCACCTGGCCCTCCCGTCCATCTCCCAGGTCCTCGTAGCCCTGGCCCTCGCGCAGGTACTTCACCAGGTTGAACGAGCCCAGGAGGCAGGCGCCGTAGGGCGGCAGGGGCTGCTCGCCGCAGGGGTTGGTCGCCGCGATCGTCTCGCAGTGCCGCAGGTTGTTGTCGTCGTTGATGATGTCAATGAACAGCACGCCGGGCTCGGCCCAGTCCCAGGTGCAGCGCATGATCTCATCCCACAGGGCGCGGGCGCTGATCGTGTCGTACACGCGGCCCTCGAACCGCAGGTCAAAGCTGTCGTCAGCGCGGTCGAGCGCGCGCATGAACTCGTCGGTGATGCCGACCGACATGTTGAAGCCGGTCAGGGCGCCGTCCTTCTGCTTGGCGTGGACGAACTCGCGGATGTCCGGGTGGTCGACCCGCAGCACACCCATCTGCGCGCCCCGGCGGTGGTCGGTCGAGGATGTGCACAGGCCGACCTCGTTGAAGATGCGCATGAAGCTGACGGGCCCGGTCGCCCGGCTCTTGAGCTTCTTGATCAGCTCGCCGCGCGGTCGGATCGTGCTGAAGTCGTAGCCGATCCCGCCACCCATCCGCATCGTGGTGGCCGCCTCCATCGCGCGGTCCATGATCGAGCCCCTGCCGTCGACAAAGCTGTCCTCGATCGAGCCCGAGACGAAGCAGTTGTAGGCGGTGACGTTCTTGGATGAGCCGATCGCCGACTGGACGCGCCCGGCGGGCATGAAGCGCTGGTCGAGCAGGACGGCGCGGAAGGCCTGGTAGTGCTCGGGCGTGTCCTGGAGGGCGCCCGCCACGCGCCCCATTGCGTCGCGGAAGCTCTCGCCCTCGCCGCGGTACTTCTTGGCGTGCTGGAAGTCCGCGAAGTCAGTCCGCGGCCCGACGCTGTTCTGTAGTGTCACTCGTGTCCTCCAGTCCTAAGACATCAGCAATGAGGGCGGCGCCCTCGATCATCACCCGCCTGAGCTCAAGCAGGCGCTCGCGGCTCAGCCTGCGGGCCATGAGGTCGCAGTTGACCGCGCCCCGGGCGGCCAGCAGCGGCCCCATCAGGAATGCGTCTATGCGCTCACCCCCGCCGGGGGGTCGTCGTACCTGCCCCGGCGGCCGCCCGGGGTCAAGGGTCACTGGACGACCAGGAGGCTGTCCGCCGCGCGCGTCACGCCGGTGTACAGCCACTCGCGCCGCGACGACCCGGTCCAGTCATCGAACAGCACGACCGAGCCCCACTGGCTGCCCTGAGACTTGTGGACCGTCAGGGCGTAGCCGTAGTCAAAGTGCTCGGCGTCGCGAAGCTCATAGTGCGGCACGTCCTGGCCCAGGAAGGGCGCCTCGTGCGCCGTGATCACCTGGTCGAGGGGCACCCCCTCGTCGCTGGTCAGGGACAGCAGGAGCTTGCCGCGCTCGCCTGCCGCGCGGACGGCGTCGACCGTCCACAGGGTCCCGTTGAGCAGGCCCAGGTCGCGGTTGTTGCGCAGGCACACCAGCTTGTCGCCGGGCTCTGGGCGGGCGGGGTCGAGCCCCCTCAGGTCGCGGATGCGGCGGTTGAGCGCGATCCTCGTGGCGTTGCGGCCGCACAGGACCTGGTCTGCCGCCAGGACGTGGTCCGGGTGCGGTCGGCCGCGCATCACCTCGGCACGGCCCTGGTCGGTCGACTGGAGGCCCTGGGGGAGGGCGTGGCCCATGCGCGCCGCGGTCGCCAGCATGAGGATGGGCGAGCCCTCGGCCTGCCGGTGGACCTCGGTGAGCAGCACGTCGGGCCGACCCTGGGTGAAGTAGCCGGAGCCCTTGACCGGGGGCAGCTGGGCGGGGTCGCCCAGGGCAAGGATGGGCGCATCAAAGCTCAGCAGGTCCTCACCCATCGGCTGGTCGACCATCGACACCTCGTCCAGGGCCAGGACAGCCGCACCTCGCAGCACGCTGTCCGGGTTGCGCTGGAAGAAGGGGCGCCCGGCGTCCTCGCGCTCGACCCGCAGCTTGTCGCGGACGGTGCGCAGCTCGGCCCTGATCCCGGCGTCGGGCCCCTCGGCCTTCTCGATCGCGGTGAGCAGCTTGCGCTCCTCGGCCTGCAGCTCCTTGAGCATGCTGCCCTTCTCGCCCGCGGGCTTGTAGATGAGCTGGTGGATGGTGCTGCACTCGACCCCCTTGCGGGTGACGACCGAGGCGGCCTTGCCGGTGAAGGTCGCCGCCAGGACCGGCCCCCAGGTCACGTCCTGGAGCAGGCGCTTCAGGAGCGTTGACTTGCCGGTGCCCGCGTAGCCGAACAGGCGGAAGGTCTGCGGGACGGTTGCCCGGCTCTGCGAGCCCTGGGCGATGCGGTGTGCGTTCAGCCAGGACAGGACGCGCCGCTCAGCGTCCTCCTGCTGCGGTGACAGGTCCATGGGACTTCCTCGTCTTCTGGTGGGCCGGCAGGGGGACACATCCCCCTGTTCGCCCCGGGTGACCCCAGGGTCTGCGCCTCCCCTACCCGGGGAACCAACGTCGTGGGGGCGGACCGCGGCCCGCCCCGATCAGGGTCAGAACGGCACGTCCGCGTCAACGCCGTTGGCGCGGCTCTTGGCCTCGCCCGCCTCGTTGGTCTTGAAGGCGCCCGAGCGGATCACCTCGTTGAAGCTGACCGCAGCCTGGAACAGGTCGTCCTGCGGCGCGAGGCGCGCGCCCACCGCCGACTTGTCCTCACTGTCGAAGGCGACCTCAAACGTGTGCCACTCGCCGTCGTTGTTCTTGCGCTTCGCCGTGGTCAGGCGGAAGCGGTGCGCGAACAGCGGCGGCTTGACCTTGCCCTGGCCCGACGGGTGCGGGATCATGATCATGTTGGCCTTGGTCATCATTGCCTTGTAGGGCTTGATGCGGGTCGAGGAGCACGACAGTACTGCCGGCACCGGGCCCTCGGGCAGGTTGAGGATCAGGTAGGCGTAGAAGGTCTCAACGAGGTCGTTGCCGTCGGGCGTGGTCAGCTCATTGAACTTCTCCGACTGCTGCTTGGCCACCTGGACCAGCTCGCTGTCGACGGCGTGGCGGTCGACAATGCCGCCGCCCTGGTTGCGGGGGCGCCACTCCACGAACTCGTGCGCGGTCGCGCAGACGACGACGCTCAGGCCGGTCTTGCCGTCGAACAGGTCATCGGTGACGGTGTTGTGGAACATCCCCGGCTTGGCCGCGTCAAGGCTCTCGACCTCGGGCGACTGACCCTGGAGGATGTCCAGGAAGGGGATTGCGAAGTCGTCCTGGCTCGTGCCCTCGAACCCGCTGTTGGCGTACTCGCCATAGTCAACGCTCGTCAGGGCGGTGCTGTTCTGCGCCTGGGTGGCGACTGCCTTGGTGCCGCGTTCGGCCATCTTGTTCACTCCTCGTTGCGGGGCATAGTTGTTGGGCCTGCCGCGCGTGACCCTCTGTCGGGGGTGTGAGCTGGACCCCCGGCGCTAGGTGACGACCCTGGGCCCAGGAGAGGGCGGGGTCAAGGGGGTGTTGGGGCGTCAGGTGATCTTAGCGGTCCGCTGGCGGAACACGCCGAACTGCTCCTCGGGGACGGCGCGGCCGTCCTCCAGCAGCTCGCGGATCAGGGACGACAGGGTGGACGGCTCGACCTTGCGGGCGAAGGTCGCAGGCAGGCCCCGCCCGCGCAGGTCGGCCGCGAGCGCGCGAGCGGCCTCGCGCTCGTCGTCGCCCTTGCCGAACGGGACCTCCACGCCCATCTTGATCACGACCTCGTGGCCGTTCTGCTCCAGCCAGTCCAGGTTGCGCTCCTTGACCGGTCCCTGCCCCATGCTGGCGCGGATCGCCTCCTTGATGACGATGTTCAGGCCGTTGCGGGTGCTGAACTTCTCCATGCCGACCTTGTCCATCAGCTCGGGCAGCTTGTGCTCGGCAATGTCCTTGAGCTGGTCCTGGGCCTTCTTCAGCTCACGCTGCACGCGCTCGACCTCATCTTGCCAGTGGCGCTGCTGCTCCGCGAGGTTGGACAGGGCCGCCAGGTCCCCGTCGCTCTGCGGGGCGTCCTCAAACCCTGTGTAGTCGTAGATCGGTTCGTCTGCCACGTCTTCTCACTCCTCTGGGGTTGCCTACAGGCCGGGCGCCTGCGTGACCTCGGTTCCGTCCTCCGTGAAGGCGACGCGCACGGCCTCATAACGGCGCGCACGGCTCTGCCACTGGAGGACATTGATGCTGCCGTGGATGCTGCCGAACGCGGCGGCCGCCATGGCGATCATCGTGGGGTTGCCAACCGCCAGCAGCCAGTCGTCTGCCGACGAGTCAGCCAGCATCTGGTCCATCTGCTCGACCGCGGTGTGGTCCCAGGGCTTGGCCTGGGTGTCCAGCAGCTCGACAATCTCCCCGTAGCGCTGGGCGTCGGTCAGGTCCAGGTGACGGCGCACGACCTCACCCGAGCGCAGGCGCTCAGTCGGGTACTGGGGGATCATCACCACCGGCAGGCGGCGGCGGGCCAGTACGGGGCGCCGGGGCGGCGAGCACCGGGGACACTCGGGCCCGTCGTGCAGCAGGTTGCAGGGTCCGCAGTGGTGTCGCTCGGTCATATCCAGTCCCTCGGGTTGTCGCCCAGCACCTTCTCGCTCATGGCCTGCTTGCGCCTGTACCCCCTGACAATCTTGCCGTCGATGGTGCCGGGGCACTCCAGGTCGATGTAGTGGACGCCGTGCCCGCCGTCGGCGACCGGGAGGGGTGCGCCGTCCTGGCCCAGGCGGTGGGTGCGGTCCTCCGACTGCTGGCGGGTGATCGCCGACCAGCCGTTGCTGTAGTACAGGGTCGTCTTGGCGGCCGTCAGAGTGCGGCCCTCCTTCAGGGCCTCGGTGTTGGCGACGATCGTGTCGTATGCGTGGGGGTCGTCCCTGGGCAGGTCCTGGAACCGCTCGACCACCTCGTTGCGGGCCTGCGTGCCGTCCCTGCCGTCGTACCGCCCGGCGCGCAGGCCCAGGCGGCGGCAAAGGCCCATGCCGTCGTCCACGTCCTCGGTGAAGCGGTTGTACAGGATGAAGCGGTGCGGTATGTCGGTGATGACCTGCTCAGCCAGCTTCTGACGCGGGTTGGGGTCGAACCGGCGCACGGTGCCGTCGTCCAGCGGGACGGCACCGCAGGTGATCTGCTGGAGCCGCAGGAGCTGCGTCAGGGCCATGCTGGCCGTGATCGTCCCGCCGTCGAGGTCCGCCAGCAGCTCCTCGCGCAGCTGGTCGTAGGTCTGCTGCTGGACCCGGGACAGGCCGTGCTGGTACTGCGTGTAGAGCTTGGGCGGGAGGTCCAGCACGTCCTCCTTGAGCAGGCGCGAGCTGTGCGACGCAAGGGCGTCCTGCAGCAGGTCCATGTTCTGGTAGCCGACGATGTTGGACAGGTCCAGGCCGCGCCGGGCGGCGATCTGCTTCTGGCGCTCCTCGCTCAGGAACGACTTGCCGACGATCCCGAACATGGCGCGGAACGTCGTGTAGGTCGTAAGGCGGTACGGGTGCCAGTAGGTGTCGTCCACGATCTTCATGAGCGTGTAGGCGTTGAAGGGGCTCTCCAGGACCGGGGTGCCCGTCAGGACGCGGCGGCGGGGTGCCCACTTCGCCGCGGCGATGACGCGCTTGGTCCGCTTCGCCGCGGGGTCCTTGGCGCGGTGGGCCTCGTCGCAGGTCAGAGAGCACTGGCGGCGCTTCAGCAGGTGCTGCGCCATCTTCAGGCCGCGCTCGGTCATCAGGGCGTCGTAGCTCATGGCGACGAACGGGATGCGCTTGCCGTACAGCACGTCGTGCGCCGCGCGCTCGTGCCACTTGGTGTCGGCCCGGTCGCTCTGCCACTCGAACAGGGCGGCGTGCTCTCGCAGCTCGACCGGCATGTGAGTAGCCCACTCCTGGTGGACCCAGTTGGAGTGCACGCCGTTGGGGGCGAGCACCAGGTGGGCGTTGCACGTCCCGCCAAGCGTCCAGTAGGCCTGGTCGTCAATCGTGGGCCGCGTCTTGCCCGTCCCCTGCTCCCAGAAGCGGGCGTAGCCGGGCATGTCGCGTCGGGCCTCGTGGTCGTCCCGCTGGTGCGCGAACGGGGGCGGGGGTGCTGAGTTGCGGTACAAGCTGGGGTCCTCGTCTTCTGCGGCCCGACGAGTGGGGTGCGCGTCGGCGATCAACCGTCCACCACTCGCCGGGTCCGGGGCCGATATGCCCAGGGGCGGGGCGGGGGTCAAGCCCCGGCTGGACGATTGTTGGGTCCGCTCCGGCCCCAAATTACCTGTCGCGACGAAAGTAAACATCCGTTCGCGTGCTAGGTCCACAGGTTTTCAGTGGTCCTGTTCTATTTCTCCTGAGAATAGAAGAAAGAGAATATCCTATGCCCCGGGAAACCCCCGATTTCACCGGCGAACCGAAACTACCTAGAGTAACCAGAGCGGCCAAGATGACCCCCCGCTAACCCCCTGAGCTAGCAGGGTTATAGGGGGGCCTGGATGTTTACTTTCGTAGCGAATAGAAGGCCAGGCAGGACACCCGGACCCCCTCTGAGGTCAGCTCGCTGCCAGTCAGGGCCAGCGCGAGGGCGGCCCGGGAGGCGCAGACTGAGGGGGCGTCGAGGGTCGCGGGCGGGGGCGGCGGTGGCGTCGCGGTCCCGGGAGGCGCGGCGGGAGGTCCCGCGACGCAGGCCGTGAGGCCCAGGGCGACGGCGGCAAGGGCGGCCCTCACTGCTGGCCGTTCAGGGCTCGGGCCTTCGTGCCCGTCAGGGTCACGACCGGCTTGGTGGTGGTCAGGCGGCCATAGAGGGCGAACGCGAGCGGGACGATGACCATGGCGGTCGAGACGAGCTGGTCCTGCGTCACGCCGGTCAGCAGGCCGTACTTCTGCGCGGCGGTCAGGATCATCGCGGCGATGATGCCCAGGACTGTCTTGGAGGCGTACCAGGGCAGGGCGACCGCGTCGGCGGCGACCGCTGCCTCGCGCGTGGCCAGCGCGCCCTCGTCGGCCAGGTTGTTCTCGTCCATCACAGCTTCCTCATGCACAGCTCGCGCTCGGCGCGGCGTCGGGTGGTGAGCCCTGCGACCTCGCGCAGGACCCCGTTCACGCGGGCCTTGTTCCACGACAGGTAGGCGTCACAGCCCGCCTGCCACTGGCCTGCGTTGAACCGGCGGGCCGCGGTCGAGCCGCACGCGGCGTCGACCCCGATGTTGTACGCCATCGAGGTGAACGAGGCCCAGACCTCGTCGCGCCCCTTGAGCCCGGGCACGCAGCGCAGCACCCCCTGGGCGTAGCCCACCAGCCGCCTGTCCAGCTTGGTGTCGCACCCCTCGGGCGTCTCGCGCGGGCTCCTCGGCCCCACGTTCAGCGTCTCGCCGTGGCACTGCGTCCAGACCCCGGCGATGTCCTTGTATGGCGTCAGGTACTGTCGGCCGCCGCTCTCCTTCTCCATGACGAGGGGGCCGCACAGGGCCGCCATGCCCAGGCCGCAGGACGCCGCAAGGGCCGCCCACTTCTGCTTCACTGTCGCCAACCTACTTCTCCGGTGCGGGGGCCGCCCGGCGACCCTCAAGGAACCCCTGCCCGTAGGCCTCCTGCTGGAGGTGGGCTATGTGGTGACGGGTGCGGCGCAGTCCGCCCCGGACGATGAATATGGCGATGCCAAGCCGGGCGACGTTGAACGACCACCCGTCGAACGGCGTATCCCGCAGCCAGAGGGCCGGGGTGGCCATGACCATCCCGGCGGCAATCAGGCTCATCGCGGCCTTCTCGGTGCCGCTGTACTCCGACGCGCAGCAGAACAGCCGCTGTAGGATGTACGCGACGATCCATAGGCCCAGGGCTGCACTGGCCCAGGGCTGGAGGAACATCATGAGGCTCAGGGTGCCCTCGGCGCTCATTTTGCGTCCTTTCGCGGCAGTGGCAGGAGGTCGATTGCGTCCCCAATCTTGCCCACCACCTTCTCGATCAGGGCTGTTGAGGCCAGCCCCGTCAGGCAGTAGATCGCCCCCACCAGCTCGTTGTCTGCGCGGACCGCAGGCCCCAGGGTCCAGAGGACGATGAGGGGTCCGACGAACACGGCCAGGATCGTCCCCGACATGACCGTGAACGCCTTGCGCCAGGGCGTCAGCTTCTCGTTGCGCTGGAGGCCCAGGCTGACGATCGCGCCGCCGAGGCCGCCGAGGAACGGCCAGCCTATCTTGGCGATGGCGAGCGCCGCCGCGTGGAGGTCGTCACCGCTCATCGCGCTTGTTCCGGTCCCGCCTGCGGTCGCAGTACCCCCAGCACCACATGGCCGTGCCCACGACGACCAGCGTTGATCCAAGCAGCCACATGGCCGCGAATGAAGTCTCGAACACGCCCACTCCCAGTGCTGGCCACTGCCAGCAGCATGATGACGAACCACACGTTGAGCACGGCCTCGTAGGCCGCCTTGTCGAGCCCGGCGAGGCGGGCCCAGTGGGCACAGAACTGCCCATAGTAGGCGTAGAGCACGACGGCCTTCCAGGCCCTCGGTCGCTGCCTCATCTGGGATGCGACCAGGACGACCACTGACGCGTCGAGCGGCGGCCATGCCCAGGGCTGCGAGCCCGCCCAGGTCAGGTTGCAGAAGGCGCAGCTGAGCAGCATCACCAGCCCAGTCACCCCCGCGTGCTCGCGCTCGCCGCGTGGCGCCGCCAGGGCGAGCGCCAGTGCCAGTGCGGACGCGCCGAGGTAGAGGGCCGTGGTCGGGTTCACTGAGCCTGCGGCTCGCCCTTGGGCGTCCCGCCACTCTGCGTGGGCCCCGCGACCGGCCCCCACTCGATCCTGGCCCCCAGCTCGTTGGCTGCGACGAACGCCTGCCCGAGGAGACTGTGGACCTGACCCAGGGCAGCCTTCGACGCCCCATAGTCGCGCCGCGCAAGGGCGCCCTCTGCCTCGCGGATGGCTGCGCCGAGGTCGTTAGCGATCTGCTGGTTGTCTGACATTGGGGGCTCCTGCTGGGCCACCTGTACGCCGTCCAGACTGCCGCGGCAAGCCCTAGACCAGCGACTTCACCTTGCCCTGGACCTCGTGCATGTCGAACTGGGCGGCGACGAACGGCTGCAGCCTCATGACCCCCCAGAAGATGCCTGAGTGTCGGTAGGGGTTGTCCGCCGCGTCGGGGCGGCGGATGACCAGCACCGGGCGGCGCCTCCACTGCAGGGCCCCAAACGCCTGGTTCCACCACAGCTCCATCTCGGCCTCGGTGGCCCAGGTGATCGAGAAGTTGAAGACGGGCGCGGCGGGCAGCTCGTCCAGGATCGAGACGCCGCTGTCCAGCGTGTCCGGCTCCGGGGCCTCGTCAAAGCCCCACGAGGTCGCGCCGTAGTCGGGGTTGTACTCAACCTGTAGGGCCTGACCCAGGGCCAGGCGACCAGCTGACCTCGACAGGCCCGCGTTCATGCCGTAGGCGGCCACCTGCCAGTATCGGTACTGCTTGGGGTTGTTGAGCATGTTGAGGTACAGGTGCCTGTACCCCGCGTCGTTGTTGTTGGCAACGTCGCCGGTCATGACGACCGACCCGACGGGCTCGTTGGTCGTGAAGTCGGCGACGGTGGACCCGATTAGCTCAATGCGCTCACCCGGCCCCAGGTCTGTGTACAGCAGCGCGATCTGGTTGACGGTTATGGGTCGGCCCGCGTCAACACGGAAGTACCCCCCGCCCTTGGTGAAGACGGCGCGCTCCCCGGGCTGGTCGCTCACGAGGTTCGGCTGACCGGCGGCCCCGTCCGTCCCTGCGTAGCAGGTCAGGGGCGGGGGCCTCATGATCGTCATGTTGAATGAGTCAGGCATGCGTCACCACAGCAGAAGGGTGCCTACCTCGCGGCCGTCGGCGGCGACCGAGGACGACAGGCCAACCACGAGCACGTCGCGGCTGAGGTTCAGGGGTGGGTACTCGATGCGGGCGGTGGGGCACAGGCGGGCGAAGTCGATCCCCGCGGGTATGGGGTCCAGGGGGACCTCGATCAGCTGCGCCTCGCCGCTCAGCAGGGCAAGTATGTCGCTGTTGACCGCTGCCGCGCCCGCGGCCGTGCTGCAGTAGCTCTCTGCGTCCTCCTCGCGGGCCCGGGGGTGCACGGTCAGGACGCCGTTCAGCTGCCGCAGGTCCCACCGGAACTCCTGCGTCACCAGGGCTGCGCGGGCGGCGGTCGCGGCCACTCAGCTCACTCGGCGTCCGGCACCAGGTACTGCTCCCGCGCCTCCGGCTCAGCCCCGACGGCCGACTTGATCTCGCCCATCTCGGACCGCAGGTGGGACACGATCCGGTCGCCCCGGTTGTCGTCCTGGAGGTTGTGCCAGCCCTGGAGGTTGCAGAACGCAACCACCCCGGCGCCCAGCTCGCGGGCCGCGTCTGGCAGCTCGGCCCGGTTGGCCCATATGAACTCACCGACGCCGACCATCCGGTCGACCGGGCCGGGGCTGCCGCTCAGCTCGCGGAAGCGCGGGCGCAGGCGCTCAGGGACCTCGGCGCCATGGTCTGAGCGGAAGTCCATGATGGCGTTGAGCACGTCGGTGACGCTGTCGAAAGTCTTCAAGGGTCGTCCTCCTGGGCTTGTCGCGGGCGGGCATACGCCCAGGGCGCCCGGCGGGCAAGCCGTCAGCGCCGGTAGTGGCTCGCGATCAGGTTCATGCCGTAGAAGGTGCCACCCCCGTTCAGCCGCATGATCTGCACCACGTAGGAGTAGCGCTTCGTGTTCGGCACGTTGGCGTCGATGAACGTCCAGCCCCGCACGTCGCGGTTGCCCCCCATGTAGAAGCGCGGCTCCCCGGGCAGGGCCACGTCGGCCTCCCCGTCGGCGCGGCGCACGACCCGGAAGGCGGCCTGGTCACTGCTCGACCCGCTCTGCTGGCTCTCCCAGTTGAGGTGCACGATCGTCATGCCGCCCGCCTGGCAGTCGGCGTAGGTTGCTAGCACCGTCACTGGAGGTTCACCGTCCCTGGGCGCACGCCACCGCCGCCGCCGCCGGAGCCGCCGCCGGAGCCGCCGGAGCCGCCGTTCGCGTTGTCGAAGTCAGTCCACGTGTTCTGGGGGTAGCTGGCCATGGAGCCGCCCATGGGGAAGTTGACCCACCCGGGCACCCCGACGGTGTTGGGGTTCATGTCCCCGGTCCCCACGGCGCTCTTGGTGGCGAGGGAGCCCTGGTTGGTTATGCCCACGGCTATCCCCAGTATGGTCTTGAAGTTGTCCTTCGTCGCCCTGGTGCCCGCCGCCTCAAGCAGGTACTCGTCGCCGAACACGATGTTGCCCAGGCCTGCTATGTTGCCGAAGTCAGTCAGGTATCCCCCGGTGCGGGACAGGCTGCTCAGCGTGGCGAGGGAGCCCTGGTTGGTTATGCCCACGGCCACGCCCAGGATCGTCTTGAAGTTGTCAAGCGTCGCCTTCGTGCCCGCCTTCTCCAGCAGGTAGTCGTCGCCGAACATGAGGTTGCCCAGGCCCGCCAGGTTGCCGAAGTTGGTGAGGTACTGTCCTCCATACGCGAGGCTGCTCAGGGTGGCGAGCGCGCCCTGCAGGTAGAAGCTCGACGCCACCCGGTTCTCGGTGATGTTGGCGCCCTTCTCCTGGGGCTCCTTCGCCCCAACCGTGCCCCCGCTCGTGTACAGCAGCTCGTCGGCGCTGTTGAGCGCCCGGCTGCCCGCCTGGATGCGCCCGTCGACCATGCTGAAGGACGCGAGGACGATCGACTGGTTGCTGCCGTCGGCATTGCCGTCCCAGTACATCTCAGCGGACGCGTTGCCCTCGCCGGCCCCGGCCATGCCCACCAGGACGTAGGCGCCGTGCGACCTCCAGTTGGTGGCCCCGAACCGCGACCGGCTCGCGCCGCAGCGGTACATGGCCGCGGGCAGGCCGCCGTTCATCCGGTTGGTGCGCGGCTCGTCTGAGCTGTACACGACGACGGGGGACCCCACTGGTATCCCGTTCATCCAGTTGGCCATGCCGGTCGGACCGGTGTTGCTGTCGCCCGCCCCGGACCCATAGTCAACGCTGCTGCCGTACACGTCGAAGTTGCGGCCCGTCCAGACCCTGGTGGCCCGGTTGTACCACATGACCGAGTAGCTGCGGGCGTAGAAGCCCCAGATGCTTGCGCCGTCGCCCCGCGTCAGACCCTGGGAGTACCCGGCGGGCGTGTTGCTGCCCACGGCGTTGCCCCGGGCCATGACGCGGTACGTGTCGGGCTTGCCGGTGCCGGTCACGTCGCTGCTGTAGTCGGCCGCGCTCTTGGTGGCGAGGCTGCCCTGGTTGGCGATCCCCGCCGCGGTGTTGGTGGCCGTCACGTCGGCGTAGTCAGCCGGGCGCCCCGTCCCGCCGACGCTGGGCCACGTGGCCGTCAGGCCCAGCCTCGCGTCGTCGGTCAGCTGCGAGGTCTTGCTGACCCCGTAGCCAAACTTGGTCCACACGGCGCCCTCTGCCGGGGCAACACCCTTCGTGGCGTCCTGCCCGATGTGGAGCCAGGTGTCGGCGCCGAACGCCACCAGGTCATAGTAGGCGTATGAGGTGCTGGCTGAGTAGGTGCCCCGGGGCGCGACCTCGCGCGGCGTCCGCACCTCGGCGAACGTCTGCACGCTCCAGGCCCTCCGGTAGCCCATCCGGCGGCGGTAGAATGGCGGGGCGGTGGCCCGGATCGTCGGGGTGGGTAGGATGTTGCCCCGCCCCAGGGCGAGCGTCGGGGCAGCACCCCTGCGCACGAGGCCAGCCGACATTGCGCCCGAGGCGGTCCACACGAGGTAGCCACCCAGCTTGAGCATCATGTCCTTGGCCACCTCCTCGTAGGTGGTCTGCTCCGACACGTAGTTGTCCTGGGCGTGCGCCAGGTTGGCGTCCAGCCAGTTCATGGTCGGGCCGTCGACGGCCACGCCCGCCCTGGTGCCCAGGTACTGCAGGATGGTGCCAATCTTCCCCGAGGCGGTCGCGTCCGACGACGCGTCGACCGTGAGCACCGTGATGGGCTCGCCGCCGTGCCGCCCCATGCCCAGGGCGTTGCACGTGTCGTAGAACCCGGGGGCGGGCGTGTTGGCCTTCAGCTCGGCATAGGTGGGGTAGTCGTAGCCGCTGTACTGGAGGGCCGAGCCCCCGTCGTACACGCCCCACAGCTTGCCGCTGCCGTAGTCGTGGTACTGGAAGATGCCCCGGGCCCTGTCGACGTACACCGGTGCGGCGTTGAGCACCTGCCCCAGCACCATGGGGCAGGGGGTGTTGGCCAGGTCTCCAGTGCCGTCGGCGTCGCCCGACCCGCTGTACAGGGACAGCATGTTGCGCGTCAGGGCGTAGCCGGGCCCGCGCAGCTTGACCGTGAAGCCCCTCTTTGTGGCCTCGACGGTGTCGCACTCGCCGTCAAACAGCAGCTCCATCTGTCCGGTGTCCTGGCCCCGCTGCCCGCGCCAGACGCGCGCCCGGCGGCCGTCCCAGGCCATGCCGGTGACGGGTGAGACGAGGTCGCCCGTCTGCATGCGCACGCCGATTGAGCCAAACTGCTGCGGCTGGTCGCTGAAGGCGCCGTCGAACGCCTGGAAGGTCCGCGTGTATGGCTCGCTCAGGCGGGGCAGCCAGTCAACGTCGTTGGCGCGCGTCCAGCCCGGGTCGCTGGAGTAGCGCAGGACCTGAACCACCCCGGTTGTCTTCAGGGCTGGCAGCAGCTCAACGAGGTAGGTGATCATCAGAAGGCCTGCGTGTTGAAGTTGGCCTGGCGGCCGCCCCCTCCATAGCTGCCCGAGCCCAGGGCATCAAGCCGCGAGCCGAGGTCGGCCGACATGCGGATGATCGCCTGCCCGATGGCGTTGCCGTTCTCCACCAGGGCGTCCGTCTGCTGCTGGACGGCCGCCGTCGTCGCGTCGGCCGCGCTGACGATGGGTGCGGTGTCAACCGCCTGCGGCAGGGTCGACACGTTGGTTGCCCCGCTGTCACTGATCAGACCGTCCAGCAGCCTCATGACGCGGTCGACCTGGGCCTGGTACGCCGGGGTGTTGCCCTCTAGCTCGCGCGTCGCGTCCAGAAGGGCCCGGCCCACGCTGTTCACGTCGTCATAGCTGACCTTCTGCCCCGAGGCCTTCGCCTGCTCGATCGCGCTGAAGGCCTTGTCCTGGAACGACACCTGCTCAGACAGAGAGCGGTTGCCCAGGGAGCCGCCGCGCAGCTCGTCGCGGAAGGAGCGGAGGGTGTCCAGCTCCTTGCTGGTCGCCTCCTGGATCGTCTTCAGGCGCTGGTCCTGGTACAGCTTCTCCAGGTTGGTGGTGTCCTCGCCGAACGTCTTGTACTGCGCCCGCAGGGCGTTGAAGCGGTCGTCCAGCTCGTCAAGAGCAGCCCCAACCGGGTCGGTCATGGCCTTGACCTGGCGGTCCACGTCCTTGCGCGAGGTCATGAACTCGGCCGCCTGCTCCACGGTGGCCGCGCCCGACGAGATTGCGTCAGCCACGCCCTTGCTCAGCCCGGTGAACACACCCTTGCTGATCGCAGTCTTCACGGCGAACTCAATTGCGTCCTCCTGGCTCTCGAACGCCTGCACGCCCGTCACCTTGCCCGCGCCGGTCGTGTCGACGCGGTAGGCGCCCTCCTTGTGGCCGGGGCGGTAGCCGACGGACACGCCGACGCTGCCCAGCCCGGCGCCCAGGGTCTTGGCCATGCTGTTGAGCTGGTCGGCGACGCTGCCCGCAAGTGCGCTGGAGGTCTTGTTGGTCGCCCCGCCCGTCCCCTTCGTCGCGCCCGCCTGGGCCACGCCGTTGACGACCTCGATGGTGGTCGAGGCCTGCTTGTTCTTCTTGAACAGGCCGCCCAGGACGGAGCCGACGGCACCGCCGATCGCGGCGCCGATCGGCCCGCCGACCAGCGAGCCCGCCATGCCGCCGAGCATGCTGCCGGTCGAGCTGGTCTTGGCCCCGAACAGGCCCGGCAGCATGCCGGACACGCCGCCGATCGCGGCGCCGCTCATGAGCTTCCCGCCCAGCACCGACCCCGCCGACTGCGTCTTGCCGTCCACGACCTTCTTCTGGATGTTGAGAAGGCCAGCCAGCTTGTCCGCGGCGCCACTGAGCGGGCCCTGCGGGCCGAGTAGCCTGCCGAGGCCGCCCTGCGCTCCCTGGGCGCCCCCCTGCGCACGGACGCCCCGACCCCCGAGGCCCAGGGAGCTGATGAGGCCGCCGAGGGCCGAGGTGACGCCCGCGGCCCCGCCGTCCAGCGACCCGGCAAGCTGGCCAGCCGCCGCCGTCACCTGCCCGGCCCCCGCGTCCATGGCCTGTGCCACCGGGTTGTCGTTCGCGGCCGAGGGGACGGCCGACACGAGGCGCTGCGCGGCCTCGGCCAGTGCTATGGCAGCCGGGGTGACGAGGTTGACCGCCTGGGCTGTCACCTGCGACTGGCTGACCCCGCCCTGGAATATGGCATAGGTGATCTGGTCTGACAGCTGCTTGCGCAGGATGTCGCCGAACGTCTTGACGAGCCCCTTGATGCTCAGCTTGCCCGCCAGGGCGTCGTTGATGCCCCCGCTGATCGCCTCCCGCATGCTCTTGCGGGCGTCGTCAGCGATGACCTGGAGCGCCCGGCGGTTCTCCTCCTGCTGCGAGATGGTCGCCGCCTCGATCCCGGCGAGCTGGACCGCCCGCCGGTAGGCGTCGACCTTCGCCGCATCCAGCGTGACGCCGTCGCGCTTGGCCGCGTTCAGGCGCTCCTGCACCTTGACCTCGGCCTCAAGTGCGATGCTCTCGGCGGTCGCCGACCCATCGCTACCCTTCGCCGCATTGGCCGCAGCCTGGACGCGCGCGAGGGCCGCCCCCTCCAGGGCCTCGGTCGTGGCGTTGACGAGGTCGAGGTTGCGCTGGCGCTCGGTTGCCAGACGCTTCGTCTCGTCGGCCTCCAGCGACGCCATGCGGACGGCCTGCGCGTAGGCGGCGAGCTTCGCCGGGTCTAGGGCGATGCCGTCCCGCTTCGCCTTGTTCAGCTTCTCCTGCACTGCCGCCTCGGCGTCGAGCCCGGCCGCGCGCTGGTAGTCGCGGGCAGCGCGGGCGGCCTCGGCGAGCGCCTTGGTGCGCGCTATGCCCCCTGCCTCGGCCGCGTCACGCGCGTCCTCGTCCAGGGCCAGGTTGGCCTCGTTGGTTTGCCGCAGGCGGATGGCAGCCGTCAGCTGGCCCTTCTCGGCGTCGGTCAGGTCGCGCTTGAGCGTCTTCTGCGCCTGGAGCACGGCCTGCTGCCGCTCGCGCTCGGCAGTCGTCAGGGCCGCCGCCTGGGCCTCGGCCTGCGCCTCCTTCAGTATCTCCTCAAACGTCTGCTTGTGGGCGCCCTTCTTCTTGTCCTTGTCCTTGGGGTCAACCGGCTTGCCCACGGCGCCGAGGCCGCCCTGGTTGGCACGCTCGCGGTCGGCCGCCCGCTGCTCAGCCGCCCCGCGCAGGCCCGAGCGGTTGAAGGCGTCACTGATGCCCCGGCGGATGCGCCCAGGGACGGCCTCGGCCCCGCTGACCACGCGCTCGCCGCTGATGCCCGCCAGTGCCTTGCGCGCCCGGGCGGCACCCTGCTCGTAGGCGCTGGCCACCTTGCCCGCCGCCTCCTGGGCGGGTTTTGCCATGTTGCTGGCGGCCCCGGCGGCAACCTGCGCGGCCGGGCGGAACCCGGACGCGATCCCGTCACCCAGGGTGGCGAACCACCCGCCGATCGTGCTGACGACCGAGGAGATGGGCGCCAGCATGCCCTGGAAGAAGCCGACGACGGCGCTCACCAGGCTGGACACGATGTCGTAGATGGCCTGACCGGCGGTCGCGAAGTAGCCGCCGACCTCGGAGGCCACCCCGCCCACGAAGGACGACACCTGCCCGAACACGTCGTAGGCCGCGTCGCGGATGCTGTTCCACACGGCCGTCACGGCCGCGTCGAGGGCGTAGAACACACCCTCCAGGCCCGCCTCCATCTCGGCGAAGGGGCGGATGATGTCCAGCGCCGCGTCGATCGCCGACACGACGAACGACCGCACCGAGCCGTACATGCCCTGTGTGGCCTCATCCCACGACGCCGCGATGTCGGAGAACACCTGCGCCACCCGGTCGCGGGCGGCCTCAAACGCCACCGCAACGTAGTCGCCGACGGTGGCAGCAGAGCCCTCGATGGGCTTGAAGGACAGGGCGGCCTTGCCTGCGAACAGCGCGATGGCGGTCAGGCCTGCTATGACCAGGCCGATGGGCCCCCCGACCAGGGCGAGCGCCGCGCGGCCCAGGGTCGCAGCCCGGACCAGGGCGGTGCCGAACAGCCCAGAGCGGGCGGCTGCGCCCGCCGCCGCGCCCTCGGCCGCCCGGAGCGCCCCGCTGGTCTGGGCCACGGCCGCGCTGGCCGCGACGACCTCAGCGGCCGCCGCCTTGACCCCTGCCCCGCCGATGCTGCCCCCCGCACGCGCCACCGCGAGGCTCGTCACCGCCTGACGCTGCTGGGCCAGCGCCGCCGCGTTCGCCGAGGCTGCCAGTGCCAGGTTGTCCGCCGCCAGCTTGCGGGCGGCCGCCCCGGCCGTGATCATCGCCGCGGCGCTCCTGAGCGCCATGGACACCAGCAGGCCGACGACGACGTTGCTGACGGTGCCCGCGTTGGCCGCCAGGGTGTCGAGCACGCTGCTGACAATCTCAAGGGCGCGGATCATCCCGGCGCCCAGGGACGTGTTGGTGTCGAACCCGGCGACCAGCTGCGCAAAGCTGTTCTTCACCTTCTCGAAGGCCTGGCCGAACGTCAGCGGGATCATGCTGGCGAGCTTCTCAAGCCCAGGGGCGGCCGCGACCAGCGCCTTGAGCACCTCACCCGAGGTCAGTTTGCCCTCGGCGCCGAGCGCGCGCAGCTCGCCCGTCGTCTTGCCCATGGCCTTCGCGATGGCCTCGGCTACCGCGGGCATGCCCTCCATGACGCTGTTCAGCTCGTCGCCACGCAGCGTGCCCGAGGCCAGCGCCTGCCCAAGCTGGATGATCGAACCCTGGGCCTCCTCGGCCGACGTGCCCGAGACGCGCAGGCCCGCTGCGATCGCGGACGTGGCTGCCCCAGCCATCATGGCCGCGCGGGCCCCGGCGATGCCCAGGCCGTTGGCGGCCTTCAGGTTCTTGGCCAGGAGGGTGGCGGTGGCGCCGTAGGCCGTCCCGTTGCGCTGCGCGATCTCATACGCCTTCGCCTGGGCCGCGTTGAGCTGCGCCTGCGTGTTGGTGGCCAGCTTCAGCTGCGCGTTGGCCTGCTTGACCGCGTCGGTGATCTGCGCGTACTTGGTGACCGCCGCGACGACCGCGGCGACCTTGAGGGCTCCACCCAGGCCCCGCAGCTCCTCCATGAGGCCGCCGACGCGGTCGTTGGCGCGGTCGGCCGCGTCGCCGATCGCGCCAACCTCACGCGTCGCTGCGCGGCTTCCGGCTGCCGCGCCTGACGGGTCGACTACTATCCTGATTCGGTAGTCTGCCACCCGGGGCTCCTGTGCTCGGGCGGGGGGCGTTTACCACCTCGCGCCACTTGTCGTCCAGGTCGCTGACCACGTCCCACAGCTCCTGGGTCGCGTCCTCGTCCAGGCCCAGCCTTAGCGCCTCGGCCATCACTTTACTATGGGGTATCGCGCCCCACACCCCAAAGCCAATACCGCGCTCAGTGGACAGTCGCTCGTAGGCCTCCTGCAGCCAGTCGTCGGACCGCTCAAGGGCGGGGCGGTCCAGCAGCTCAGGGACGGGGCGGCCCTCCTCCTCGCGCCTGAGGAGGACCTTCAGCCTGGGCCCCCGGTCGAGGTCCCAGGCCTGCCGCGCGATCAGTCGTTTTTTGCGTCGCCGGTCTCGTCGGTCGCGTACTTGGCCTCGTCGGTCGCCAGCTCGCTGACCGCGTCGTACATGCCGGGGTAGTCGCGGAAAAGCTCGTCCACAACCGGGTGCGCCTCGGGGCCGTCCTTGGCCGGGTAGCGCTCCTTGAGGGTCGGGTGGACCGGGTCAAAGCCCAGGATCGTCGTGCGCACGAACGTCATGCGGTTGAGGCGCATGACTAGGTCCGGGTCGGCCGTCCCGTTGTCGAGCTGGCGGCGCTGCTTCTGCGTCATGCGGCCCTTCAGCTCGCGCTCGACGCGGATGATCTTGGCGTTGTTGGAGCCGCCGAACCGGGCAACGCGGAAGCGCATCAGCACCTCGCCCGTCTCTGGGTGCTCCACGTCGACCGTGACGCCCTCCTTCTCCTTCGCCGAGGGCTTGAAGACGGCAAGCGGGTCGCGCTGGTCGATGGGGGCGGCCTGCGCCGCCCCGGTGTCCTGGGTAATGTCGTTCACTTCTGGGTCGCTCCTGGGTTGTGCGGCGCTTACGCGACGCGGGTGATGTTGAAGTCGGTTGCTGAGGTCGGGTCGTAGGTCGCCGTGAACTCGATCTGCACCATGATGGTCTGGTTCTCGCCCGGGATGGGCTTGCCGTAGTTGGTGGCGCGGCACCGGCCCCAGTTGAAGTTGATCTGCGAGGTGGCGTCAGGCGTCTTGAAGCCGAACGACACGGCGCGCACCGGGTCCGCCTTGAACCGCTGCAGGGCCTCGTTGCTGGCGAAGAACAGCTCGGCCGTGATGGTGGTCACGCGCTTGCCCCAGCTCACCGACCGGGGCGTCTTGCTGCCCAGCTTGGCGTCCTGGCGGCCGTTGTTGGTCATGTCGAACGACACGCTGCCAACGTCCAGCTGCGCGGTCAGCCCGCTGTCGGTCAGGCCGGTGAAGTCGACACCCGCCAGGACCGGCGTGGTGCCGGGCTGGACGTAGGTTGCCGTGGTCGTGATCGCGGTCGCGTCCTCGGTCTGGAGGCCCAGGACGGGGAACGTGACGTCAACCATGCCGTCGGTCGTCGCGTTGAGCGTGAAGCCGTTGAGCAGGCAGCCGCGGAAGCGGTTGTAGAAGGCGCTGGTGCCCTCCATCGTCCGCTCCTCGACAACGATCAGCGACTTGGCCACGCCTGCCTTGAGCTGGTTGGACACCCACGAGCCGCGCAGGGAGATGGCCAGCAGGGCGTCGAACTCCGCATCGCGGCTCAGCTCCATGGCCAGGGTGCCGGTCGATCGCTCGGCCATGCGGCGGACCTCCTTCAGCGAGGCGTCCGGGCGGATGACCTTCGACTGGGCCGTCTCAATGTCCGGGTCGATGTCCTCGCTCACGAAGTTGAGCAGCTGCCAGGCAATGCCCGAGCCCAGGGCGGCGGTGGGGTTGGCGTCGATGGCGTAGGCCAGCTGGACGTCAGAGGTGTCTGCCATGTGTCACTCCATCATGCCGTGGCTGGCCGTAGGTCTGCACGCCACCCTATAGTAACCAGCTGTCGATTAAAAGCCCCCTGTCGGCTCAGGCCCGCGATCGAGGGCGGACCGCAGCGGACCCGGCTGTGCCGGAAGGCCCGCCACTTCTTCGCGACCGCCGACGCAAGGCGCTCCCCTGGGCCCAGGCCCATGTCGCCCGGCACGAACACCTGTACCAGGATCGTCCCGCGGACCTCCTCGCGGGTTCGGCCGACCGTGATCGCCGCGGCGCCCGCCGACCGGATCGTGGTGCGGTGGTAGGGGACGGGCGGGTCAGGCTCTGCCTCGTCGTCCTCCCAGAGCTGCAGTGCGACGACCGGCGAGGCGCCCAGGGTCGTCAGGGCCGCCCCGCTGGTCATCCAGTAGGTGCGCAGGGCCTCGATGAAGGCTGCCTCGTTCACGACTCCCTCCCCGGGTTGAGGCCCAGGGCGGCGAGCGTGTTGGCCGTCATGCCGTCGGGTGCCTGACGGCTGCTGCCGTCCTCCAGCTTGCCAATGTAGGGCAGGTTGTTCTCCAGCACGACCTGCTCGAACCCGCGCTGCCGTCCAATCGCGGCCGCGCCGCGCTCGATCGTCGCGCCGCCGCCCTTGTCCTCGGCGTCCACCTCACCCCGCCCGCCCTGGCCGACCGAGGCCTGCCAGTTGGCCCGGGCCCGCCCGGTGTCGACGGGGGTGCGCAGCACGACGCCCGAGAGGACGCGCAGGCTGACGGCGCGCGTCGCCAGGCTCGCCTGCTCGCGTGAGGCACCCAGCATGAAGCGGCGGATGTCGGCGCCATAGTCGCTCACGACGCCACCGACAGGTCGTGGATGATGGCGACGCCCTGGGGCGCGTAGGTCCGCGCGCCGTCGTCGCCGACCGTCAGGTTGCGGCCGTTGACCTGGATGCGCTCGCCCGGAGTGGGCCAGGGGTCCACCGGGGTCATGATGACCCGCTCGCTGGCCTTCTCGGCACCGTCCACGATCGTGGTGCCCCGCGACGGCAGGATGATGCCAGTGGCGTTGCGCGCGGCCCCGGCGCCCGTCCGGTCACCCGAGGTCGTCATGGCCGGGCGCTGCCCCACCACCACGACGGGCACGCCGTCCTCCGCCAGCAGCTCCTGGGCCAGCGCCACGAACTCATCGGTGAGGGCCCCGCCGCTCACGACCGGGCCCGCCTGCCGATGACGAACCCGCCCCCACCGGCCATCCCGTCGATCGTGCCCAGCAGGCTGTCCACGAACGACAGGTCACGGCCGTTGGCGCTCGCGGGCGCCTCGCGGTCGGAGAAGGTCGTGGACTTGCTCAGGGGGCCCAGGGACTTGGACTGTGAGGTGACGCGGCCGCCCGCGGCTGCGCCGCCGACCAGGGGCCCGAGGCGCGCAACGTCGGCTGCGAGGATCGTGGCGCGCGCCACGCGGGAGCGGTCGACCGTCGTGGCCGTGTAGTCGGCCCAGGGCCAGGCCAGCGAGGCGAGCGGGGCGTTGGCGCTGAGGCGCGCTGCGACATAGTCGGTCGCGCTGCGCAGGTACTCCT
>Ga0182215_1000017_pt1 | contig 29340 bp, 37 predicted proteins | sample G5R1MG_24_FD_128404 | JGI IMG/M metagenome (GOLD analysis project Ga0182215, IMG submission 128404) | Switchgrass phyllosphere microbial communities from Michigan, USA - G5R2_NF_03OCT2016_LD1 MG | ecosystem: Host-associated > Plants > Phyllosphere > Phylloplane/Leaf | place: USA: Michigan... | reverse complement strand
GACGACTGGTACACCCCGCCAGCCGTCTTCGACGCCCTCGGGCTGACGTTCGACCTCGACCCTTGTTCGCCGGGACCGGGCCATTGGGTTCCCGCGCGGTCCATCTACACGAAAGCCGATGACGGCTTGGCGCGGGACTGGTCCGGCCTCGTCTTCATGAACCCGCCCTTCGGCGGTCGTGAAGGGCATATCCCATGGCTGAACAAGTTCCTCGACCACGGCAACGGCATCGCAGTCGTGCGCGCCTACACTTCGTCCGACTGGTTCCATCGGATCGTGGTGCCACGCGCCGAGACGATCATGTTCCCGCGCGGGAAGACGCAGTTCATCCCGAGTCCCGAACTGGAAGCCGAGTTGCAGCGGAAGGCCGCGGCGAAGGGTGAGGGGCGCATCTGGCGCAACGCCCCAGGTCACGGCGTCGTCTTCATCGGCATGGGCTCGGTCGCGAATGCCGCGCTTCGGGACAGCGGGCTTGGACTGCACTTGGAAATTCACAGCGATCGGAGGAGCGCAGCATGACTGACGACCGCAAGCCATTGCCCGCAGAGGCCGAGACGGCCGCCGTTCTGGTGGATCGGCTGCACATTGACGGATTGGTTCGCGAATGGTGCGAGGGAGATCGCAACGCGCCGAATTTCGTCTCGGGCCTCGTCCGCGTTCTTCGTCTGCGCCTCTCGCGCTTCGCCCTCACCGCCGCCCCGAAAGCCACAGAGACGCCGGGGCTGCGGGAGGCTCTTACTGATAACACTGCGCTCTGCAAATGGTTGGACGAGCGCGGTGATGTCAGCGTCTCGTGGGCCGAAGATCCAAACGAGTTCGAGCACCTTATAGAGTTCACGCCCGCCTCGTTTCGAAGCGCAGTCACCGCCCTATCCGCCACACCCCAGCCGGTCGCCGTCCCTGACGATCGGCCCTATTGCGCTGGTGCGCTCGCTCATATCGAGATCGGCGGACTTTGCGAGCGTCACGTCAACGAGTTGCGCGACCATGCGGACAAGCTCCGGTGGCAGATGCAGAACGACGATCGCCCGGCTCCTTCTCACGGCTGGACGTGCTTCCATTGCGCGCAGACGTTCACGACATGGGCGAGCGCTTCCGCGCACTTCGGCGACGATCCCAGCACCGGCACCCGTCCCGAATGCGTTGCCGTCCCTGACGATGGCGCGGGACGGGATGAGGTGGTGGCGTGGCGGTACGAGATCAAGCACGGCCCCGATGGCGAGAGTGACTATGCTTGGGTCTACGACGAGACCGGCCGCATGATCGCGACTATGCGGACGTTCCACGCTGCAACGATTTGCGCCCTCGCCTCCGCTCTATCCGCCGAGCGCGCCGCCCACGAGCAGACGCGGCGGGAGCGGGACATGCAGCAGGGTGAGGCCCGGCACTACGCCGACCTTGCGCTACGTGCTGGCAACGAGGCCGCTGACGCCATCGCCGAGCGTGATGCCGAGGTCGCCCGTCTCCGCAAGGCGCTGGAGGACCGGGCATGACCGAAAACGCTCTTGAAGACGGGGTGCAAGACGCCCTCAATCGCATGCGCCGAGCGGCAAGGCGTGGCACCGGATGTTACCTAACCGCCGAGATGATCTCATGCTTGGAGATCAGCACTCTCGGTCAAATTTGGTCTGAGGAAGATCCTCGCGCCGCCCGATCCTCTCGTGAGGAGGGCAAGTGATGGCGGCGTGCGAACATTGCCGCAACGGGTGGTTCGATCCGAAGTCGGGCGGCCACTACTTCGGCCAAGACGTGCAATGCGTCAACGGTGTCCTGATCGACATCGACGAGTACATGGAAGGTTGGCAGCCCAAGCACGCCTACCCCGTCGCGCCCTGTCACCCATGCTGGGAGAAGCAGCAGCGCGACGAGGACTTCGACAACGATTGCCAGCGTCGGCTTGAGGAGGCGCACGCATGACCCCGCAAGCGGACCAGCCCAGCGCCGACGTGCCGGAGGACGTGCGGCCAGCCCCGTCGCCAAAGCCGATCGCTCGCCGCGCCGGCTACGACTTCCCCTGCGCCATCTGGCCCGGCCCGAAAGGAGACTGCAATGAGCGCAACTGCCGCTGCTACTGATGCGCCTGAAATGGTGCTCGTGCCCTACGACGACTTCTTCGCAGCATACCGTTTTGTGCCGCGCTCGCGAATGTTCCCGAACGATTGCTTGAAGACGCGGCTTAGGTCGCTCTTGGCGAGCGAGGACGTGGCGCACGCCGACGAGGCAGAAGCTATCGCCGATCGTCAGGCCCGAGAGGAAGCCCGTGATGGCGGTGGGTGGAGGGTGAAGCCGCTGGAGTGGACGGAAGTAGATGGCGGAGATTGGCTCGCCATCTGTGATCTTGGCCTCTACCGGTGCGGGAACGAACGCGGCGTCTGGCGTGTAGAATTTGCGCGCGCCGATAAGCGTCTACCGAGCCGAAAGGTCATCCGCTTGACGGGCCTCATATCGGCACAAGCAGCCGCCCAAGCCAACTACGAGGCCCGCATCCGGTCCGCCATTGAGCCCTCCCCGGTGGAAGGAGATCGGCGATGAGCGATGACCTGTATCCGCTCACGCCCAACGGGCTCAACAATCTTATCGAGGACAGCGACGACATGCTGGATGCTTGGTTTGCCGAGCGCGGTGTGGAGACCAGCCGGGCCATGTGGAAGCGACGTGCGCTCGCAGCGGAGCGCGCCCTTGAAGCCGCCCAAGCCCGGATCGAAGCGGTGCGGAGGGAGACTGTGGAGGAGTGCGCGCGGGTGGCGGAAGAGCGGGCCAAGGATCGCGTCACGCTTTACAGCGACAGGTCGAGAGAGCCCCACGAGATCAAGGCGAGCGAGGCCCAGCACACCGCCGCCGCCATCCTCGCCCTCACCGAAGCAAAAGTTAGAGTGGGCCATGAGCAAGCGTGAGCCGTTCGACCCAAGCAACCCATACGACATCGGCTGCGATGTCGTCCGAAGGGCAATCCTGCGGACTGTCTCCAACACCCTCGGGCGCATGCCGCCCGGCTTATCGGATCAGGAGAAAGTCGCAGCCCAAGTGCATGGCGCCACAATGGCGCTGGCTTGCCTCATGACGTCATGCGCCCAGCCCGGCTACGAGCTTGCCGCATTCCGTGGGCTGATGGAAACGCTACCGCAGATGATAGAGGATGCGAAAAAGCAGCGGTCCCGCGCCCTCACCGAAGCCAAGGAGGATCGGACGTGAGCCCGGATCATCTCAAGAGAATGGAAGCCCTTGCTGCGCGAGCAGCAATCGTCACTGGCGAGACCTACGAAGTTTGGAGAGAGGCCGACATGGAGCGCATTCGATCCGCCCTCGCCAGCACGGAAGGAGAGAAGCGGTGAGCGGCCCGGCGGTGCGACCCGAAGACGAACTCGGCTTCTGGCCCAACTATCGAGAGCCGACCGCGTTGGCGAAAGCTATCCAGATGCCCCTTCATCCTGCCGACCGATGGATGACCGGCGTGCTCAACGCGCATATCAAGCGGCCCACCCTCACCCGCAATCTCAGCGAGGATAAGGCACGATGAGGCTCCCCGACATCCGAGAGGAAATGCACAAGCTGGCTCACGACATCGCCGCTGCTGGCCTGCGAGAGAAAGCCGATCGTCTCGCCTACCTCGCAGAGGAAACTCGGCGTCGGTCTCCAATCAAGCGGGCGCCGCCGCGGGCGCGGATGATGACGGAGGAGGTGAAGGCCCTTGTCCGTCAGACGGCCCGCGACAATCCCGGCATGTCTCTACGTGAGATCGGCCGGAAGTGCGGTGTGGATCAAGGGCGAGTGTCCGAGGTGCTGCGAGGTTTCAGGCAATGAGCAGCCGTGTACTGAGTGACGCTAAGACGCCCGAGCAGTGGGTTGAAATCTTGGCAGCCAAGGGGATCGGCATCAGTGAGCGGACCCTGCGCGAGCGCGCCCGCAAGATCGGAGCTTGCCGTATCCTCGGCAATGCGATGATCCTCTACCCCGAGCATATCGACAAGGTTTTCGAGGAACCCACACAGTGCCAAAGGGCGACTACCAACTCTACCGTCGAGGCGACGTTTGGTGGTTCTCCGCGACGGTTAACGGAAAGCGATGTCGAAAAAGCACTGGAGAGAATGACGAGAAGGCAGCGCGGAAGGAAGCCCGCATCCAGCTCGGCGAACTCAGTCGTGCCCCTCCACCGAAGCCCGACAAGCCCATAGACTTCCGCTATGCTTCTGCGGCTTACGAGATCGCGGGAAAGGAGGACCGCTTCATACCGCCGATAGTCGCTGAAATTGGAGGCGTCGCGCTCGGCGACATCACGCCTGGTATGGTGCGGAACCTCGCCAAGAAGCTGTACCCAAAGGCGAGCCCGGCCACTTGGAACCGTCAGGTTCTAACCCCTGTCCGCGCGGTAGTGAACCACGCGGCCGATGAGGGGCGATGCCAACCACTTCGGGTGAAGTCATTCCAGACGAAGAAGGCGCTGAAGCAGGCGGTCACGAGGGCATGGATCAAGAGCTTCATCGGGGCGGCGTCGCCGAAGCTCGGAGCGCTCTGCTACTTCATGTTCACGACAGGGGCGCGGATCGGCGATGCCGTCTCGCTGCTCTGGAGCGATGTGAACATGACCACCAAGACGGCGGTGGTGCGGGACACGAAGAATGGTGAGGACCGCGCTGTGCACCTCACTTTGTCCATGCTGCGGATGATGTCCTCTCTGGACCCGTCACAGCGCAAGGTCTTCCAGTACGCCTCCCGACATGCGGTCTACGGCTCTTGGAAGCGGGCCTGCAAGAAGGCGGGCATTGAGTACGTGCCCCCGCACCAAGCGGGCCGTCATTCGTTTGCCACCGAGATGATCGTCAGGAATGGCGTGGACGTGGCGACGACAGCCGAGGCAGGCGGGTGGAAGTCGAAGCGGCTTCTGGTGGACACATACGTGCACGGAGAGAAGCATCGTGAGCGAGTGGACGAGGTGTTCGAGATCCCGGTGAAGCGGCATTCGAAACGGGGCCCGAAGGGCTGATTTCCGCTCTTCTGGCACAATGTGCCAAACCGGAAACACCTAAGCCGTTGGTATTGAAGCGAAACGACATCCCTTAGCAGGGGAGCGCCTTCGACCACTCGGCCACCTCTCCGGTGCCTCCAGATACCACATTCCAAGGGTTCCGCAACCCGACGCCTTGCAGTCTTTTGCGGCTTAGACCGGAACGATGCGTGAACGTTCGGGATGATGTGACACAAATATTGGCACAGCGCGTTCATCGTTCGTTCTACGCCATGAAAACACAAAAAGATCGCCCCGCCACAGCCGAGGCTATGACGGGGCGGGGTCAGGCTGCAAGGCTACTGTGCTGGCCTGAAGCCCTCGGCACGAGCTGACGCTTCATTGGCAAAGCACCGCTCTGGAAGCGTCCAGTCGTAGAACGCGCCGCCGGGAACGTGATAGACCCTGCCGCGATTGGAGACGTTGCCCTTCACAGGCAACGCAGCGGTGCACCGAGGACGTTCGGCGATCCTGTCCATGCTCGTGGCCTCCTGACGCTCGCCCCACTTGGAACCCAGCACGAAGGCCGCAGCGGCGACGCCTGCGATGACCGCCAGAACCAGATACCAGCGCGGGGGCGTGATGCCCTCCTTCGTCGCATCGGGGCTGAGAGCGAGGAGCCCGAACCCGATCGCCATCATGAAGCGCCCAAACCCGGAATAGGGCGTGTTCAGCCAGTTATGAGGCTGACCGAGAAGCGCCCACAGAAGGCTGAAGCCGCCCGTGTAGCAGGAGCCGAGGGCGAGGATCGTCACGCCGACGACGGCGAGTTCTGCCCCCTCCACCTTGCCGCTCTTGAACACGCGGTAGGTATCCGGTAGCCACGAGAAGGTCACGATGCCAGCGGAAATGAGGAGCGCCCCCGAGATGGCGCCGTTGGCCCAATCCGACCATGGAGTGAGGAAGCCGAGCGCCCAATAGCCGAAGAACAGGCTGGCCGACCACTGGACGAATGTGTTGCTAGCGACCCTCCTCATCGGAAGCCTCCATCAGTTCCAAGGCCCCGGCCATCACTTTCAGTCGGCGGGAATGCGATTGGATGGTTTGCACTTGGTTGCGGAGGTCTCCCCGCTCCTGCTTCAATGAGCGTTCCGTTTCCGCGCGGCGGGCTTCGAGGCCGGCGTCTTTCCTGCAGCCGAAGATCGGAAAGAATTTCATTCCCTCCCCCTTTCGCGAACGATGGTAAGGACGGCGTGGATCGACCGCTCCAAAGCGTTCTGCTGTTCCCGAATGCTCTCCCCCAGCTTGGCGAAGGCGCGGATATCTTCAAGCTGCGCCTCTCTGGTCTTCTGGTGAGCTTCCCGCTCTTCGTGGAGTTCGGTTCGATGGGTCCGGGTGAGGTAGACGATGACGCCAGCCAGGATGACGCAGAGAGCCCCGGTGATCCCGACATCGAGGAACGATCGACCGGCTTCTGTGATGATCCCGTCCGGCATGCTAGACTCCGTGGCGTCGGCATTCTTCCGCCGTCCAGACACCGCCGCCGCAGATCCCGGCGACAGTTCGGTCAATCCGGCGCTGGTCTTCGCTGGTGAGGCCGTGGACTCCGATCAGATCAGTTCCCACGATCTGACGGAGTCCCGGAGCACTGGCTGGTTGCGTAGTCGAAGCGCAGCCCGCGAGCATTGCAGTCGTCAAAGCGAGAGCGAGAAGTTTCAGCCGCATGGCCTGCCTCTTGGTTTGCACGAGACACGGCCTCGCGCTCCGTGAGGGAGCCGACGTTCTCGAAATAGGTTTTGGCGAAGAGCGCTGCAGCGATGACGAGCGCAAGGATGGCGAGGTACAGGAGAGGCTTGACGAGGCTGGCGGGGATCATGCCGATGCAGCCTTGATCTGATCGCGCCGGTACTTCGCCCACAGGCCGTAGGCAAGCCCCCCGATGGCAACGATTGTCGAGACAAGAGTTAGGCCGACAAGCGCTTGATTGGCGAGACTGGTGAGGCCAACAAAGGGCTCGATTTGTTGCCGGGCCGTCTCAAGAACGCCACCCAGAACTCCCGCTCCCGCGCCGATGGTGGGGCCGACAACGGGCGCCCGAGGCTTGGAAACATCCTCAGCCATTGCCTTCGCCCACGCAACGGCTTCAATCTGTGACCCGGCGTTCTCTGCATCGCCTGCGGCCATCTCCAACGCCGCTGCGCGCGCACCCTCCACACGGCTCGTCCAGCCCTTGCCGAATGTTTTCCACGTCGTAAGCTGCTTGAGCATAGCCATACGACGGTTCGCCATGTCATTGATGAGCTTGGCGGGGTTCTGCTGCTTTGCGGCGTTGAGCGTCACTGCGCCCATGATCCCGTCGTCCTTGACGCCAACGGAACGCTGAAGCCACTTAACAGACTGCGAGACGCCAGAGTTCACAGATCCGTCAAAGACGAAATAATCAACCCCGGAAGGAAGGTCGTTGAACCGCACCTTGTCGGCGTACTGCTGGCGATAGATGGCCTGCAGCTCCTCCTCTGCGATCTTGGATACGGACTGTTTGGATCGCCCGCCCTGCGCACGGAAGGCGTCATAGACGCGTTGTGTGACGCCGCGCATGGTGGCCCCGCCGGGATCGTCCGGGTGGTTGGAGTAGCCGCCCTCATGAGCGAGAACGCGCTTTAGAGATGCAGTGTAATTCTGGGACGCCATGGTGCCTCCGTGGGCGCAAAGAAAAGCCCGGCGCTAAGGCCGGGCCATTGTTGGGATGTGATTGATGATGGCAGGCATCTGCCCTACGGCAGCGTGATGCCTTCCTGCGTCTGGATCATCGCCTTGAGCGCGGCGACCTCGGCGTCGGTCACGGCCCCGACCTTCATCGCGATAGTGTTGACGCCCGAGCCCACCGTGAAGCCTGCGAACATCGACAGTGCGCGACCTGCCGTGGCCTGCACCTGCTGCAGCGTGCTACCCGTGCCGGTCGATATCGGCGTCGTGGAGTTACGGTAGTGCTTGAACGCCTTGGCTGCGGCGTCATAGCTGACCACCTCATAGACGAGGCCGCTTGCTGGCAAAGTGACGGTGTCCATATTCGCCGTCACCGATGTTGTGCCGTTCGAGGTCACCAATCGGGTCGTATTATCAGCCGCCACGCAGCGGATTTGGCCGCCCTGCGTCGCGGCATTGTCGCCGCCGATCGCGAGAAGCCGGTAGCTGGAGGCCGGTCCTGCCGTATCGTAGACCAGAGCCAGCGACCACGACTTGTCGAAGAACAGGTCGCGCGTGAAGTTGGTCTGCACCTGCTGGATGCTGTCGCCCGTACCGTCTGCGACGAGAAGCGTCGGCTTCCCGCTGGCGGCCGGGGTGAACACCATATCGCCCGCATCGGTGCCGGTCGTGGTCCCCATGTAGGCGTCATAGGTTGCCTTCGACGACCCATCCGCCGGAGAGACAACCCGGTTCGGTAGGTTCTGGCCGCTGCTCAGATCGCGGGCGCGCAGGTGGAACAGCGGCGTAGACCAGACATCCACCAATTCCTGCTGCGTCGCACCGCCCTGCACCGTTACGAGGTCGTCGTACCAGCGAAGCGGCAGAGGAACCGTCTGGTTATCCTTCAGCGCCTTCGTGTAGTCGGTGCCAGTCATGGCGCCATAGCCATACTGCAGACGCTCCACCCCACCGCTTGCCGGGACTGCGCCAAGCGTCACCTTGACGGTCGTGGCGTTAACCCTCACCGCTGCGGAGACGGTAGCGAGCACGCCGTCCACGAGATAGCGGAAGGGCTGGATGTCGGTCGTCGGAGTGAAGTCGGTGCCGCCGTCGTGCGCGATCGTCACAAGCACATCAGCGCTCGACGCCTGTCGCACCGCGCCGGTGATGCGCGGCCCGTCCACACCGCCCGCAACGGTCGCACCCATCACCTTGGCGGTCTTGCGACCATAACGCGGCGCGGCCTGCACCCAGCCGTTGGCGCCGAGATTGGGCGTGATGAGGTGCGCCCCACCGTCCGTCTGGATGTCGTGGACCTCGGGCATGTTGAAGATCCACGGATAGTCCACCGTGAACTGGCGCTGGAAGCCCTTGATGAACTGGACGCCTTCGTTGTTGTCGTAGGGGTTGTCGCCGCGCCGCCCGAGGACGGTCGAGATGATTGGTGGCGCTGTCTGGCCGGCATCCGCCACGGCGGCACGCACGCGGTCATAGACCCACTTCTGGCAGGTGGTGTAGGACGTGCGCTTGGCGGACGTGTTGACCTGTCCGGCCTCGCTCTCGTGACCCGCAAACAGGAAAGCGCCGACCTTGCGGCCAGCCGCGATCTCCGAAGCGATCTTGTCGAGGCAGGTTTGCATGATCGAGCCGACCTGAAGGTTAGCGAGATCGTCGTCGTTGACCCAATAGTTGGTCGCGCCGCCAGCGGTCGATTTGCGAAGGAACGTGCCGGGCGTTGCTCCCTGCGCGAGGCGACCCGTTGGCGGGATCAGCACTGCGTTCATCGCCAAGTTAAAGTCGGCTTCGGCGTAGGTGAAGATGTAGCTCGCCGTGGATTGGCCACCCGTGATCACCGAGAGCGGCTGCACCGATCCCGAACCGACCGTAAGGGAAAGCCCAGGCAGGAAAGCCACACCGAAGTCGTCACGAACCGTGATGCCCCAATTGGTGACCGTCTGCTCCGTCACAGGAATGCCGCTCACGACGCCAGTGCTGGAATTGAGCGAGAGACCGTTCGGAAGACCGCCCTGTAGCTGCGCGCGGACGTTGCCGGTCGCATTGGTGATCGTTGGCGTGAAGATGTATGGAACGCCCTTCGTGGCCGCAGGAGGCGTGCCGGTGATCGAGATCGGTGTGACGGCCGTGGAGCCGCCGCCAGCGCCTCCGATGATGGGAACGATGTTCGACATATCAGGCGCTCGCGAGGTTGGAGTAGAAGCCGGTGGGGGTGCCGCCCGTGATCTCGACCGTCAGAACCTGCCCGGTTCCGATCGTGAGTTCCTGAGTGCCGTCAGCGGTCATGGTGACGCCTGCAGCCGTTGCGCCGACGAACGTGGCCCCGCTCAGCTTCTGCTTCTTCAGCGTAGCTGTAGCGCCGTTCCAGTTGGTCGCCTCGCAGGTCCAGAGCCATCGACCACCGCGGATCTTGCCGGATGGGGTGATGGCGCCATTCGTGGCGAGCATGAAGGCGCGAGGACCGGCATACTCGCCGTCTTCGCCGATGAGGACGGCAACGGGGGCGCGCCCGCTGTCGAGATTGGGCCTGGATACGGGCATGATGACCTCATGAAAAAAGGCGCCCCGATGTGGAGCGCCTTGGATGGAATGGGGTGGTGGTTGGGGTCAGCGGGTGGAGAGCGTGACGGATTGCTAGAGGGTGAGGTTTATTTGGCTGGTCCCGTGCTGGTGAGGACGGCTTGACCGGCTTCGGTCATGATTGACCTCCACTCATCCAGCCTTCAGCAATGGCCCATGCTCCATATCTTTCCGCCTGCGAAAGCTCCCTTTGAAGATAAAGGGCAAACTCTCTCTCGATATCGGAAAGCGAGTTCTCCGAGAGGATTTCGTCAATCAACTCATCGTCCATGTTCCCATCGGCTATGACGCAGTGCAGCGGCCCGTCCTCGTAAGCCTCCATTGCCTTTATTCGATTGGCCCCTTGGATCATTCGACGGATTACGTATTCGTCAGGGACGGCAATCGGCTGGGGTGTGGCGGATAGGGCGGAGCCGAGGACCGAGATCGCGAACTGCCGATCCTTGGATCGGTATCCCTGCGCTTCGTCTTTTGAGAACGTGTCGAGCACGCATTGCGCTGCCTCCCGCAGCCCCGGCGCCTCTGTGGCTTTCGGGGCGGCGGTGAGGGCGGCGTTGGCGAGGCGTAGCCAACGACTGCGAAGCTCTAGCGGCGCAGCTTTGAAAGCCTCGGGTGTCCGCTCTTTGGCAACTCGTTGTGGAGTGACGGGAGACACGTCCGCGCGCCACAGGGCGGCGGCCACCATCTCGGCCTCTGCGGGCAATGCGTCTTTGGCTACCACGGCAAACCTCCATTCGTAGATATGATTGAATGGGTACCGTATATATGATACGCATAGTAATAGCCAGCGAATTGGAAGCCGAATTGACCGCCAACCGTACATATGAAATTCCCACCCGCGTGGGTCGGAAGATGCAATTCCCTGTGCGGATCACGTTGCCGTTGGCCGAAGGGGTCACGGATCGCCTCGACGCGCTCGTTGAGCCCGATGAAACCCGCCTCGACATTATCCGTTCTGCCATTGACAAAGAGGTGAAGCGCCGAGAGCGCCAGCGGAAGAACAAGCCCGAATGACCCGCCTTCTCGTCCTAGCCCTTCTCGCCTCCACCTCTTCCGCTCTCGCACAATACCCAACCGCTGCGGGGCTCAAGGCCCTCTGCGATAGCACCGACGAGACCAAACAGACCGTCTGCAGCTCTTACATCAGCGGCGTCATCGACACCCTCGTCATCACCTCAGTGATGCAGTGTGAGCCGAACGACTACGATCCAGCCGCTATGAGAGAGGCAGCACTGGTGAGGATGGGCCAACCGGACCAGGCGGACCGGATTGCGGTGGCGGTAATCTACGCGGCGGTGCAGCCGGTGTTCCCATGTGAGGCGTTGCCGCAGCAGTGAGCGGCCTTGCGTGTTTCAGGCGGCATCGGCATGATCCGCGCTACAACCAGCGGGAGATCAGCGTGCAGTTTAATCTCGGCTCGATAATGCGTCGCGCAGCGCCGGTTGCGTTGGTTGCGGGCTTGATCGCTTGCAGCGATGAGAAGCCGCCCCACTACTACGTTCTCTGTGATGCTAAGGACGGTGAATGGAGCCTCATCCACACCGAGAGCACCAACGGGTATATCATGTCCTGCACCTATCAATCGCCAGATCAGCAGCAGACAAGGGTTTTGCGATGCCGCCCTGATGGATGCGATTAAGGCGGGCGTATCGCTTGGTTCCCATACTGCAACGTTTCGGAATGGTCTGCTTTTGGGGTTCCAGCCTCATCGCCACGTTTTACGTTTTTATCGCAATTGGCATAGCGATTGACCATCCAAGAGACTGGTTTGAGGTTTCAGGTGGAGCGCTTGCTTTCGCAGCCTTGTGGCTTGCCGGAGGGTCGGCAATCCGGTTTATATTCGGTTGGCGAAAAACGAATGGCTGACCGCTTGCCCCTCATCGAACACGATCCCGACGAGCCTCCGCGCGACACGTCTAAGTCGCCTTGGCTGCGGCTCCTGATCATCCTCAGCTTCATCTGGGTTTGGATGCTCTACTCCTTCGACATCGTGTGGCTGCAAGTCGGGGCTGGCTTCATGACCGGCGGGGCGCTCGCTTGCTGGGCGATCGACATCACTGGCAACAAGGTTCCGAAGTCATGGAGAGGCGGACTGCCCGGCCCCGGGAGCCGCTAGGCTGTTGAGGACATTGAGCACCACCGCCTTACGGCCTTGGTTGTTCAGCGCCTTCGTATTAGCCGCCTGAAGGATGCGCTTGGCTGCCGCAGGGTCGGTCTCCATGAGGCCCTGAGCCACCTTCTCGACGACACGGGGCGGCATGCCCTTCGCCTCGTTCACCACCTTTGTAAGCGCCTGAAGCCCCGCCCCGACGAAGTCGCGGTTGAGGAGGCGAGCGATCATGGCGGGGTCGAAGTTCGCCATGTCCTCCATATCCGCCAGATTGTCGGCCGTGCGAGATCCGCCGAGCGCGGCGTTCTGCGTCTGGAACATGGTGTCTTCGCGCTGGATGCGCCGCGAAAGCTGATCACCCCGACCCGGGGCTGCGAACTCGGGGAATTCCGCTTCGGCCGCATCCGTTCGTAGCGGGCGCACCTTATTGACGCCAGCAGCCGCGCCTTGCGTTTGCTCAATCATCTGGTTCGCATAGCCGACCCGGAACCCCGCCTTCTCCTCGGTGGAAAGCTTCTGAAAGGCGCGCATAGTGTCTTCGTAGCGACCTGTGCGCGCGGCGGTCTTGCCGAGGTCAATAGCCTCAATCGCCTTGGAGCCGGTACGGAAGGCATCGCGGGCACCAGAATATGCTGGCGAGGCACTGGAAAGAGCGCCGTCGAGCGCCGTCTTCACCTGCATGAGGTTGCGGGCCTGATTATTCGATCCGGCGCGCGTTGCCTTGCCTATCATGTCGTCAATGTCCTGCTTCACTCGCAGGACCGACGAGAACTCGGTGAGGTTGGCGTCACCCTTCGTCAGCATCGCACGGGCGCGTGCCATGACGCCTTCAACGCTGTCTTCCGCGATCTGCCCCTTCATTCCGGGCGGCACCACGTTGTCGATCGCCTTGATGGCTGGCGTCACGTCTACGGCACCGGCGCCTTGGCGGGCTGCATTGTAGGCGACATCAGCCGCATCGTCGCGAGCGGTAGTCAAAGCCGTAGCGCGCTGAATGGCAGTGTCGGAAGCGTCGAAGCCCTCGGCGAGCGCGTTCGAGACGCGACGCCCCTGCCCTGCCTGACGGGAAAGAAGAGCTTCCACCGTAGCCTGACGCGCGTCGTTCGGCGTGCGCGTCACCGTCGAGAGCATACGCTGACCGGAATTGCCAAGAGCGTCCGCTACCGTGAAGACCCCCTGCCCGTCCGCGCTGGCGTCCACAAGCTGCTGTGAGATGCTATCCGGTGTTGCCCCTGCCCGACGCATTGCCGTTTCCAGCGCGCTATCAGCGAAACGCTGCGGCACAATCCGAGACGTGACGATATTGCGAATAGGAGCCGTCAGAGCCCCAGCGCCAGCGATTGCAAGAGGAGCCGCTAGGCCAACCGCTCCACCGCCGACTGCGCCAGATCCAGCCTTAGAGATCCTGTCGGCAAGACCGCTTCCCTCACCTGCTCCTGAAACGCCCCCGATAAGCGCACCATCTGCAGCAGAAGCACCGGCTACCTTTGCCAGACCCGCACCCTTCTGGGCTGCGTTGGCAGCGGCCGACAGTCCCGCTTTCGCCAGACCGGAAGCACCCGCAACGCTGCCGGCCACAGAGCCCACCGTAGAGGCCACGGGATGCTTGGCCTCGGCGTAGGCCATCAGATCCTCACGCTTGCGAAGACCGCGGCTGTAGCCGTCCATGATGCGATCCGTTAGCGACTTGCCGTCGTCTTCGCCGGTGTAGGCGCCGATGGCGGCTTCCACGGGGGCAAAGACTGCCGAGCCGATTTCATCGCCCCACCCGAACGTCAGGGCATTGCCGCCAGACAGAACGCTCGTGCTGAGTGCGCCCGGGTCGCCGCCCGCTGGCATGGCGGGCTCGGGCTTAACCGGCTCTGCTGCGGTTTCCGGTGCGGATCGCGTTGCGCCATAATGGGCCTGCATCGCAGCCGTGATCGTGCTTTCCGGCGTGCCCTCTGGGAACGAGAAGGACGAGCCGTCAGGGCCTTCGATGCGGATCTCAGCCATTACATCGGCTCCATACGATTGGTCGTCGGGTTCCAGCGGTAGTTACCCGCTGCGGGAGCCGCAGATGCCGCAGGCGGCGGGGGCGCGGCGGGCGGGCTAGAGCCGCCAGAGGCCGCAGTCGGCGGGATGACATCCGAGCCCTCAGAGCCAGGCACGATGACACGGCGCCCACCATTGCTTCCGTAGGTCAGGCCACGAAGCTCGGACGCACGCTCGGCGTTGAACATCTTGCGGCGCTCAATCGCCTGCTGTGCTCGCGCATACGTGGCGCGGCGGACGGTTTCGGGCTGACTGGAGGCCCCCTGAATGTCGAGAAGGATCTGACGCTCGCCCTCGGTCGGCGCAGCGCCGAAAATCGACTTGAGCTGCTGCAAGGCTCCTTCCGTGGTGAGCTGGTCGAGCGTCCGGGTTGCAACCGAGGCTTCTGGTGAAGCGATGAAGTCGGGCACAGCCCAATCGGGGAGATTGTTGCCGATCGCAGCGCGCGCCCCTGCGGTATACCCCTCGTAAGCGCCGGGGCTGGTCTCCGCGGCCGTCTTGAGTGTCGTGAGAGCCTGATCTGCCGCGAACACCCCGTCTTCGGCCTCGCGCATAGCCTTGCGATCGTCCGCCGTGCCGCGTGCCATCGTCTTCGCGCCGCCAACGGGAACGAAGTCGCGAGTGCCGGGGGCATAATAGCCCTTCTGCTCCTGCCCCTCTTCGTTATAGATCGTGACGAGTTCAGGCGGTTTCTTGGCCTCCTCATCGCGATCACGGGCGAGGCGAAGCGCATCGGCGCCCGTCATACCTTGGGAACGAACCGCTTCGGCAAGATCGGGGTGGCGGCTTTCGAGCCAGTCAGCCGTTTTGTTCGCACGGGCGACTTGCGTCTGTTCAGCCTTCTGATCCACAGCGATCGTGGCGGCGGCGGGGTTCAATGCGTATGCAGCCGCCTCTTCCCTCGTGAAGCCACGGGCCTGAAGTGCGGCAGCTAGTGCCTGACGGCTATCGCGCTTTTCCGCCTGCTCCTGCTCTAGCAATTCCCGACGCATACGAAGCTGCTGGTTCGCCTGCATCGCATCGCCAAACCCGGCCAGAGGGGCATTGCTCGGGCTTCCCATGAGGGACGCGCCGATCGCCTGCAGGAGATCGCCACCGGAGCCGCTGTTGATGAAGCCGCCAAGGCCACCGAGACCGCCGGGATTGTTCGGGGGCATGTAATCTCCTGTCGCCAGTGTGTCGTTTGCAGCCCCGCCGACGAGCGTCGTGTCGCCGCTGGTGTCTGGCGCCTGCGAGGGGGCTGGTGCGCCTCCATAGGCCGCCACGAGCCAGTCAGGGGCCGCTGCGCTCTTGCCGCCCGCACCCCATACGCCGGGCGAGCCAAAGCCGACGTGCATCGAGCCCGCCTGCATGTAGCCGGGACCAGCGCCGAACCCTGTCAGACCCGATGCCTTGCCGCGCTGGACGATCTCTTCGAACAACGGACGGTCTTCGGGGTTAGCCCAATCGAGCCGGCGACCGTCCTTGACGAAGAACACGTCGGCCGCGTCGCCATGATCGTGCCGGACGGACCCGACCCGAGCCCCGCCGCTGCCCTTCTCGGGCTGGCCGCCGGAGAACACTTCGGCCGTGACGCCGAGTTCGGGGAGGAAGCCGAGGGCGCTCGTAAGCTGAGGGCTGAGCGGCAGGTTGCGTGTCGCGCCCTGGTTCAGGTAGCGGAGATATTCGGCCGATGCCATGACTTACCTCAGAACCTTGCTGAGGAGCGAGCCGGCGACCGTGCCGCCACCGCTGACACCTGCACCGAGCACAGAGGCGCCGAGGCCGAGAGCCTGCTGCAAGAAACTCGGCGAGTTGTCCGGCTGCGTACCCGTCTGAACGCCTGTCGTGTTGTAGACCTGCGGGGTGGCCGCAAGAAGCCGCTGCAGCGCCGTCCACGGGCTATCGAGCGCCGACTGTGCGAAAAGCTGCTGCTGGTTGCCAGTGCCTAGGAGTGCCTGTAGCGCCGAGTTCTGCCGATCGGTCTGGCCGTTCCGCATGGCCTCTGCGACCTGTGCCGCCTGCAGGCCATAGCCGAGGTTTGCGGCGTTGGCCTCCTGCTGACGGCCTGCATTGTTCTCCGCGGTCTGCTGCTTAAGCTGGGTGTTCGCCATGGCCGTCGCCGTAGCGGTGTCGAAGCCCTGCGCGAGAAGCTGTGCCGTGGTGGCCTGCAGGTTCTCGTCGAAATTGTCCTGCGCCTTGCCACGGGCCAGCACCTCACGCCCGCCACCGAACGCACCGGCTGCGGCGTACTTGGCGCCGATGTCGGCCTCGGTTTGGCGCAGTTCCTTGCGCGCCTTGCCAGCAGCCTGATCGACCACACCGTTGATGAACGGATTGAGGAACGCCTGATAGTCGGTGCCGCCGAGCTGTGCCCCGCCAGACGTGGCTGCTGTCATCGTCGCGCCGGTGGGAACGCCCGTCGCCGAGCCTGTGAACGCGCCCTGTGCCATCTGACGGGCGAGGTCGAACGCCTTGATCTGGTCGGGGTTCATGCCCGCGACGGCATAGGCTGGCGTCTGCAGGAACGGGTTCGTCATGCCCGCCGCCGAGGTATAGCCGTTCTGGCCGGCAGCCTGCGTCCACGGTGCGTAGGTGGTGGACGTGTTCTGCGTCGTGGTCTGGGTCTTGTCGCTGTCTTTCTTACCCATGATGCAGATCCTTAACCATCGTCGTCATTGTTTCTTCGTAGCCGTCAAGTGCTCTTAGCCACCCGCGACGACCTGTAATCAGGATGCGTTCAGCGCCTATCGTTTTGGCCCAAACGGTAATTCGATCTTCGATCTTGAGAGCGTCGTCTATCCTGCCGCCAGCCAACCAGCACCGGACATCCCGCAAGCCGGTATCTCGGTATACGTCGATGACTGTCAGGACCGCTGCTTCCGGCTCAACCCAAAGCTGGCACTCGCCATCAGCGATGCGCGCCCAGACCCCATCCATCGTGTTCGTGCGCCCGTATCTGTCGGCGGCGGCTTGAAGCCACGGCCACACGCGGCGGAATTCTCGACGCGTGGAATGCAGCGAGCGCACCACTTGGGGCCCGTATTCGCGATCGTCCCAGACGGCCATCATCGGCGCGCACCCGTCTTGTCGATGTCGAGACGCTGCGTGCCCCACCGGACGAACTGCGAGTTGGTGCCCGCCGTCCATTCGATCTGACATTGACGGCCGAGCTGTCGCATCGGAACGTCCGTCCGCGCTGGGGTGATTTCGTACTGCTTGGTGGAGACGGTTGGACCACGAGGCCACTGCGAGAACGTGAACTTCACGAGCACGTTGCCGGCCTGATCCTCGAAATCGTGGACGTAGCGCTTGATCGTGAACAGGTTCTCGCCGTCCTCGATGTCCACCATGCCCGAGAGAAGCCGCCACATGATAGGGCCGCCATTGGCCGTGCGACCGCGCTCATGGAAGTAGATCCGCCCGTCCGTCGAGAAGCCGAGGGGATTGGCGTAGACGCCCGCCGTGATCCACGAGGTGCGGGCCATCGTGCCCTTGGACCAAATGCCCGTTTCCCAATTGAACGAGACGTAGCGGGAGCACTCGTTGCCGTCGCGCCGATCGGGATAGAACCACCAGATTTCGTTGAACTCGGCATTCACAGCCGCGAACACCTTCTCCTCCTGCGATGGCGAGAAGTTGTCCCACGCCTCACGACGGATGCCGCAGGGGATGATCTGGGGCTCTCCGCCGGAATAGGCGTAGAACTGCCCGTTGCGGCCCCACCAGTAGACGCGGCCCTGATGCTCGACGGCGGCGTTCTTGCCGATCAGGCCGCAGCCCGTACCGGCAAGCGCGAAGTTGAACACGTCGTCGGACGATCCGGTGAAGCGCATCGTGTAAAGCGCGCTGTCCGTCCAGATGAGGTTCTGACCGCGTGTCGCAAGCGCCCCGATGATCCGCGATCCACTCGCCAGCAGGTAGTCACCTGCCAAGTTGTCGTCGTCGGGTATCCACTTGGTGTTGTCTTCCTGCGCGGACCAGCGGACCTGCAGAGGGTTGAAGTCGCCGTCGAGTTCGATCGTGCCGTAGCAGACCACGATGCGGTTCGGATCGACAAACATGCCGGTGGAATATTGCGGCGCGCCGTTGATGCGATAAGCGACAGGCACGACGCGGATCTGGAAATTGTCCACGGACCCGGCAAACGTCGCATCCTTGGCGATGCCGGCGAGGATCGGACGGGAGGGCGCCTTGAACTTGCGAACGTAGGTGCCGCTCTTGGCGATGGGCTCGCCGATCGTGACGGTGCCGGTCGCAGTGTCCTCGGACTGGACCTGAAACCGCACAGCCCCAGCGGTGCGGACGATGTCGAACGTCACCTCATAGACGACGCCGCCCGACAGCACGCCCGCCACGTTGCGGGACATGGCGCTTTCGGTCCCGGCCGCAGCGTTCGCCTTGCCGCCCGAGATCGTCCAGCCCGTGCCGAGGTTCCAACCGGTGGACGATGCGAAATCGCTGTTAGGGATAAGCTGATTGTAGGTCGGAAGAGGCTGCCACTCGTAGAGAGCACCGTTGCGCGGCACTGCGAGGAGGTTGGAACCCCAATTGTCCAGGCTCCAGACGCGCGGGTTGATGTCGCCGCCCGTCGCTTGGCCGTAGAGGCCGGTGCCATACGTGCCAGTGCCCCAGCCTGTGCCGCCCACGCCGTCGATCAGCCCCATGGCGAGAGGGGCCGTGAACTCCAGCGTGCCGCCACCCGTGGCCGTCGAGGTCGCCGCAGAGGGCGCTTTGATCGTGTAGGTGTCGATCGTCGGAACCGAGATGACCGTGTACGAGCCGTTGAGCGTCAGGCCGCCCACCGCGTCCACGAGCCGGAAACTCACCACGTCGCCCACCGTGAGGCCGTGGTCGAGATCGGTCACGAGGACGACATCGGAGCCGGACGTGACGGAGAACGGGTTGACGAGCGTGCCCGTCGCCTTCTCCGGAGTGATGTCCTTGATGGCGCCGCCAAAGAAGCTGTAGAGTTTGGAGGCCGTGCCGAACGCCACCACACGATCGCCCGTGAGAGCCGCCCATGCATGCGCGCCGCGTGCCGGGTTCTCGAACGTGCCGCCGCCCGCCGCTTCCCACCCGCCGATGGTCTGCGGACGGTCTCGGACGAACCGGATGTTGTCCGCGTCGGCATAGGTGCTCTCGGACGCCAGCGCCGTGTCGTCCGTGACAATGCCCGGCTGGAACTCCAGCTTCGACAGCATCAGAACGTCTGGTTGAAGGGGTTGGAGACGCCCCACGGAAGAGGCTGACCGTTGGAGGCGCCCTGCCCCACCGCGCCACCGTTCGGGCGATAGACGGGGGAAGCGCCGGACATGCCGCCGAGGCCGCCGAGGCCACCGAAGTTGTCGAGCGCGGTATTGATGCCCTCGAAGCCGGTCTTGAGCTGGCCGTCGAGAAAGCCGGTGGAATTGAACAGCGCCTCGCGCGTCAAGCCGCCATCGTACTTCACGGCGCGGCTCGGGTTGCCGCCCGGGTTGGCGCCGTTGTTCGTCAGATAGTCGGTGAGGGCCTGCCCGGTCGGGAGCTGGCTGTTCGACGGGCGATAGAACTCGTGAAAGCCCAGACCCGAGGTCGGCGTCATCGTCGGCGCGGCGTAGGGGGTCCAAGAGAACGGGGTCGTTGCCATAGTGAGGCTCCCAAAGAAAAAGGCGCCACATGGACGCCTGCTGGTCGAATGGATCGTGGGTGGAGAGGGTTAGGCGATCTGCGACGCCGCGAGGAAAAGGCCGTCGATGGTCGCTTCGTCGAGGTCGAGAGTGCGACCAAGGGCGGCTACAAGCGGATGATCGCGACGAAGGCTCGTTGCGTATTCCCATTCCACGCGGGCTTCTTCGCCCGGTTGCCCTGGCATAGCAGCAATCGCTTGGTTGGCTGCGGACAGCTTACCGACTTGAAGAAGCTGCAACCGAGCTTGTCGCATGGTGATGATTTCGACGGGATCAGGACCGGGGATCGGTTCGAACGTGTTGACGTAGACGGGGCGACCGTTCCTCTCGCCGATCACTGAGGACGCAACGCGCTGGCCTTCTGGCGGTGGGGCGCCTTCTGCGACGACATAGACGCCGAATGCAGCGCGCTCTTCATCCGTCCAGAGCATCAAGCTATCGTAGGAGGTCGCGATCCCGTCGTGCTCGACAGGCTGTGCGCTCGACAGCGCCGTCCAGGCGCCGCCGATCTTCTGTGCATAGGCCATGGGGTTTCCTTACGAGGTCGCGGTCGCGACGTTGGTGGCGGGGAAGGCACGACCGCCATTGTTCGGGCCTTGGCCCCAGAGAATGCGAAGCGCCCCCAAGCCACCGAGACCGAAGAATGGATTGAGCCCTGAAAAGCCTTGACCACCAGCGCCGTAGATCGCGCCGTTGTCTTCCCCGGAGATGCCGGAAAGCGAAGAGGTGCCGTCCGCTCCGCCAGATCCGCCCTTGCCTACGCCGGTTCCGGTGCTCGCTGCCGCGCCAGAGGCGCCCTCGCCGAACAGACCGACGCCACCCGCGCCATTGCCGGATGCCGTTCCACCCGTCACGGCTTGGCTGCCGCTGCCCGAACCGCCGCTTCCTGCCGCCGTGGTAACGCCTGGACCGCCGCCCGCAGATCCGTTGCCAGAATAGCCGCCAGCGCCACCAGCGCCGCCCACAATACCCGTATTGTTGCTGCCGGCTCCTGCCCCACCGTTCCCGCCGCCAACCGTAAGGTCAGGGAAGAGCGGGTGCGCGCCGATTGTAGTGCTGTCCTTTGCAGCCTGCGTGCCAATGAGCCCGAGGCCACCAGAGGCCCGGAGCAGCACGGCCGCACTTCTCAGAAGCGTCGTTGATCCACCCCTAGCGCCGTTCGTCGTCGCTGCTGCGGGGATCGTGATGTCCAGAACCTCGCCCGGTTGAACCCGAAGACGGTTGATCCAGCGCACATCGCCGCCACCGCCGCCGGTTCCATTGTCCGTTCCGGTCCGATATGAGCCGGACGCCCCCGCACCAACGGCAAGAACGGAGACTTCATAGACGCCGCTCGGAACCGTCCACTGCTGATTGCCGCGCGAGGTGAAAACGGCTTGACCGGGAGCAGCAGTGTTGATCTTGGACCCGCCGAGAAGGTTCGCGAACGGGATCACTTGATGTCCTTCTCGATGCCAGACCACTCCATGACGAGCGTGCCGCTGCGATTGACGCAGATGCCCGCAAGGCGGTCCAGAGATCCCGGCGCCGTCGAGAGAGAGGGCACCAAGCCGCCGGGAAACTTATTGAATGTCGTATTGAAGGAGATTGTTCGGCTGCCGGTAGCATCTTGAACAAACCTCAGAATGACGGGTGTGCCATCTTTGCCGTTAACAGGCTGGCTCAGTGTCAGATTTCCCGACAGGTTATAGCTTACATTGAAGCCCAGGCCCAAGTTTAGCTGGATACTCTGCGGTGCGTTTATGTTGACGGGAACAAATTGCATTGCCAAAGCATCTGACAATGGGGTGTTCACAGCCGTGTTGCTGGATAAACCCCAACGCTCTGCCTGCGTGGCTTTCGCTACTGTGATGGACGTGGGCTGGTAGCCTGATCCGTCCGGCTTGACGGTGAGGGCCTTTCCGGCGTCAGAGACAGACACACTCGGGAGATTGACGCCCGCAGCCGAAGCAGCAGCTGCGCTTGCGCTGGACGCAGCTTCGTCTCTGTAGCCGAGCGTGGTGTTGCGGTAGGCGAGCGTCGTGTCCCGAGCCGTATAGGTCTCATCTCGCGCCGAGATCGCTGCGTTTTTCGCGGTTGTGGCGGTGCCTGCTGACGAGGCGGCTGATGTCGCACTGAAGGCTGCCTGTGTGGCGAAAGCCTCCGTCACCGCGGAAGCTGCTGCGATCGGCTCTAGCATGAAGAGGTTGGCGCCATCGCAGAACACGTCGGCCTGACGCCCCACGGGCACGGTGACGGGGGTTCCGCCCATCGTGAACGTGATGGGGAAGCCGCAGCGGTTATCGACATGCCACGACTTCGGGGCGGGCGGGACGGTGACGGTCGGGGCGGTAGAGAGACCGCCGTTGGTAAAAATAAGCGTGGCGTTGCGGGCCTCGTCCGACACGTAATTCTGGACCGTGAGGGCACAGTTGCCCGTCAGCGGCTTGATGAGAACACCGCAAATGGCCTGTTCCAGCCCGAGCAGCGCCTCATCGTTCAGCTTCTGGCCCCAAACGTTTAGGCCTTCTCCGGTCGCCTGAAGCACGACACGGAGTGATGGAGACGGGGTGGACGGCATCGCGGTGTCCTTGAATTAGGGTCGGAGGGCGATGATGCCGAGCGGGATCGTCTGCGCCGTCGAAATGGAGAGGCCGAGCGCCGCGCTGTTGACCAGCACCACCGTGAGGGTGCCGTCCGTCAGGCAGTACGCCTCGCCCATGGAGAGGTTCGCAGGCAGCGCCGCGTTGGGCGTCACCACGATGTTGTCGCTGCGCTTGAGGCCTGTGACAGCCACCGTGCGCGTGCTCTTGCCAGCGAGGATGGTGATCCCGGCGGGCAGTGTCATCGTTCCCAGCAGCGGCACCACGACGGCCTTGAGAGCGGTGATCTGCGTCTGGAGGGCAGCGTCGGCATTGCTGCGCGCGGTCGCCTCGGCTGCATCGGCCGTCGCTCGTGCCGATGCCTCTGCCGTGTCCGCATTGGCCCGTGCAATGGCTTCAGCGGTGTCGGCGGCCTGTCGGTCTGCTTTTTCCTGTGCGTCCGCTGCTGCCCTTGTCTGGGCCTCTGCGGTGTCGGCGCTGGTCCGCGCCTGCGCTTCGTTCGTGTCACCCGTCTGCCGCGCATTGCTCTCGGCGCGGAGGCGATCGTCTAGTCCGGCCTCTGCTTGGGCTGAAAACATGCGAAGGGTTTCTAGTGTCGCCCGTCCTGGCTCAAACCCTTTTTGGAATACCGCAATCTCCATCTTGAGATCGGGCATTGCATAAATCGGAGCCATCGGCACCTTAGGCACGGTCGGATACCGCCAGAATTTCATCGGCGCGAGCCATACCGTACTCCTCGACAAACATGCCGTAGAACTCGGGGAAGAACTCGGCGCGGTGATAGACGGCTTGGATGGCACCCCAAAGCAGTCGCATTGTTGGGGTTGTCTGGCTGAGAAGCGTATCGAAATCGGCACGCTCCGCGAGCGTCATCCGATAGACGATGTCCGACTTGTAAGTGACAGGCCCAAGGTTCGGATCGGGCAGGTAGCGGGAGAGAGCGCGTTCAATCTGCCTCGCGAGATCATGCGCCCACGACGGCGCCTCGCTGGCGAGAGGGAACGTGTCCTTGCCGCGAAGGGTGCTGATGCGCTTCATCGCGTCAGCCCGTGCGCATGCTGAAGCTGCCGCCGCCCATCAGAGCGGCATCGACAGTCGCCGTCGTCAGCCGAGACCGGCTAGCCAGCCAGCCGACGCTATCCATGGCCTCCTGAGCGAGCGTCTTCCACTTCATCAGCTGCGGATCGTCCATCATGAACGCCGCACCCCAGCCCATTGAGGCTGCGAGGTAGAGGTCGTAGTGGTTCTCGATCAGCCAGTTCGTCGGCGTCTCGTCGGAGAGCGCGAACTTGGAGCGATACCGGAACGTGAAGCTGTGGGCCTGATCGCAGGGGGTGTCGATCTGCACGGTGGCGCCGTTGATAGCCCATGCGTTCGGCCAGCCGTTGCCATGCTCTAGTGGCATCTCGCCTGCCACGTCGGGGCGAAGCTCCTGATAGGTGCCGTCCGTCGTGAGATGCAGGGAGATCGACTCCACGAAATCCGCCGGGAGGGACAGAAAACGCGAGCCGATCTCACCTGTCAGGGAGGCGTCCACCTCTTGGAAGAGAAGCGGAAGCTCCCGGTTCAGTTGGTTCTCACCCAGCCGGATGAAACCCTTGACGGCGCCCTCGTACTCCTCATCGCCGCTGCGAAAGGCGAACTTCACCACGTCGGCTTGGAGTTCCGAGTACGCCGTCATGGTCAGCGCGCCAGGTTCGCGCGATACTCGTCGAGCATGTCGGCGAAGTTCTTGCGCTTGTCGAGCTTAACGCCCTTGCCCTTGGCGTAGGCGTCGAGACGGCCCTTGTCCTCGGCGGCGGCGATTGCGGTCAGTTCATCGTCGTCCCCGTCCTTACCATCGCGCGGTACGAGGGGGCGGTTGAAGGTCTCGTCGGGGCCGAGCTTCTTGTCGATGCCGTCGTGGTTCTCGTCATCCGGGTGGATGTCGCTGTCACCGAGCTTGTGAGGATAGGTCGTCGGCGTGTAGTTCGTCGGGCCATCGTTGGCGGTCTGCGACGGATCGGCGACGCGCTCCATGTCGGAGACCTCGGGCGCCGGAACCGGCTTCCTGCTGGTGCTGTTGGGCTGCTCGACGAAGCCGTCCTTGAATGCGGCCTCGCTGGCGGCCTTGGGGCTGTCGCTGTAGCCCGAGGGCAGCTTCTCGCCGTCTTCCAGGTGGAAGAGCTTCGGCGTGCCGTCCTTGTCGTAGCCGTAGGTGGGGGTGGTGGAGGTCATGGTTCGCTTCCCTTGTTGAACGAAAAGAGGGAGCCGAAGCCCCCTCTCGATCATCAGTTGCTGGCGACGCGAACGGCCAGCTCGGGCCGAAGTGTCTGGTAGCCGTACAAGACATCGAGACGGCAGGGCATCGTGTCCGTGTTGATGTCGTAGGCGCGGACGATGCGGATGGAGATGCCGTCGAGCACCTGACGCGACGAGAAGTCCACGCCCTTCGGCATGATCAGATCGGCCGACGCGAAGGCGAAGGCGTCCTTGTCGTAGCCGAGCGAGATGCCCGAGGTCGTCGAGGCCGGGCCGGCGAAGGTGATCGCCGCATTGGCCGCAGGAGACACCGACACGTTCTGACGTGGGCCGGACGAGACGATCGCCGGGGAAATCTGCAGCGTACCGGCGCCGCCCGCAAAGTTCGTGGTGACGACGAACTGCTGCAGGAGACCCGTCGAGATCTTCGTCTCGGGGTGCACTCTGAAGACGCCAGCGATGGTGAACACGTCACCCGCGTTGACGGCACCCGTGCCGGTGCTGACGACGAGCGAGTTGCCCGACTGGTTGGCGCCGTTGACCTGATAGCCGGTGCCCGCACCGCGGGTGTGAGCCGGCATCAGGGTGTTCTCCCAGAAGTCGAAGCCCGCCGCACGGCCCATGGAGCCGTCACGGTACTGGCGGGCGACCTCCTTCTGATCGTTGAACAGGCCCTTGTTGTCGTTGACGATATCGACGTTGTCCTGGGTGTTCAGGAGCATGTTGAGGTTCGGCGACGCGAGGCTGTCCACGAGGATCTTGCGGGTGGACAGGATCTTGGCGAACGTCGCCGGAGAACCCTGGTTGTTCACCTGCTGAGAGACCTGCTTGTAGACGTTGGAGAGCATATCGCCCTCAATGTTGGCCGCGAGGACCGACATGGCGGGCTGGATGATGCGATCGGAGAAGTCGTCCAGCGAAAGGGTGAGTTCCGCCGTGGTGAAGTTGAGATCGACGCCCTTCTGGGTGGCGACCGTGAGGCTGACGTTGCTCTCGACCGTGTCCTGAGTGTTCAGGATGCGCCCGGTGCGGACCGAGTACTGGTTCGGGAGGCGGATCTTCAGTGTGTCGCCGATCTTCGCGCCGTCCTTGGCGAAGCTGCTGTCATAGGTCCGGTTGATGGAGCCGATGAAGTTCAGCTTCTGGTGGAGAATGCGCAAGCTTTCGCGCGCCACCGCGGTGGCGGTGATGAGGGTGTTTGCCATTGATGGTGTCCTTGAACATCCTCACGCCGCCCTGGGCTGTCGAGGATAATGGGGTTAGCGTCCGCGTTTGCGGATCTGTTCGGTGCGGCGACGCGCCCATTCGTCGGCGGAAAGTCGATCATCGAGACCTGACGGCGCGGGGCTGGCGTTACCCTTGGCAACCGGCGTGAGGGGATTGATCGGCTCTTGCTGGCGCGTCTTTGCGCGTTCTGCGGCCTTAGCGATGGCCTGATCGTATTTCATCGCCTTGTGCAGCAGAACGAATGCTCGTGGATCGCCGACAGCGCGGATGATTTCCTGCTGCGAGTAGCCCCCAGACTTCATAGCGTAGGTGCTGACTTCCGTGGCGACCTTGTCGTTCCAACCGGGAACTGTTTCCGTGAGGACCCTCATGGTTTCCTCGGCACGCTTGGCGATCTCCGCATGGGAAGACTGCTGCGCTTCGAGAGTGCGGCGCTGATTGTCCTGTACGGCCTGCTCATGCTTCTGCTGAAGCTCGCTCGCGAGATTGGCGCGGGCTTCCTTCAGCTGCTGATACTCCCGCCACGACGCATTGGCCGAGAACGGGTCCTGCTCCTCAAGCGCACGCCAATCGACCTCTGCGTACTGTGCGAGGTGATCGTCGAGCGTGATGAGCCGCGCGACTTCCTTTATGTTCGCCTGCTGTAGCTCGGCCTGCTGGGCCGCCGACTGACGCTGCTCCTCTAGGGCGGCGTAGTGGCTCTCCAGTTCCTTGCGTGCAGCGGCGACTTCCTGGGTCTTTCGCGTGTAATCCGCCTGCATCATCAGCTCACCCTTGAGGGCGGCCGGGATGCGGTACTTTTTGCCGTCGCGCTCGATTTCCTCAAGCTCTTCGGCGGTCTCGTCGCCCGTCAGCTTGACCTCGGCGTCGAGGTCGAGGTCCAGATCGGGGTCTTGACCGTCACCTTCTGGCGTGGTGTCGTCGTTCTTCGGAGCGGCGTCGTCACTTGCCGGGGCGTCGAAGCCGTTATCCGGTGTGATGAAGTCGAGCGGAGGCGCGGCGTCGGAGCCGTTGGTGTCGGACATAGGGTCGAACTCCTCGAAGGTTGGTTCGGGTGTTTGAAATCGACGCTAGAGCGCGAGCGTCACGCGACAGGCCCGAAACGGGCGGTGTTCATCAGCCGCGCATACGCTGCGGCAGAGTGGGAAGGCGCACAGGCCCCATCGGGATCTGCGCAGGCTGTGGCGGCGTTAGTTCCTTAATGGCCTTGGCGTGATTGAGATCAGCGGCAGACCGCTCCTTGGCAGCCGTCGCATAGAGTTTGTCGGCCTCAGCCGCGGCTACGATGCCATCCCAATCGCCATTCGGGCCGGGAGCGTCGGTGACATTCGCGCCGCCGTCCGCTTGGATCTTACCGAGGGCCGCGAGACGCTTGGTCTCCGCCTCGAACTGCTTGACACGGACGCCTGCCATCTCGGTCGAGTTGTCGGCCTCCAGCTTGCCGATGTAGGCCTGCATCTGCTCGAACATGGTCTTGGCCTGTTCAAGCTGTGCACCCATGGCCTGCATCTGCTGCTGCACCTCGGGAGGCAGACCGCCGTTGAGCGGAACCGGAAGCACCGCCTTGAGGCGTTCGGCGATCTCTTCCGCGCCCTGCCAGTCGAGGTTCTTGACGAGGAGGTCGCCTGCGATGGGGATGATCTGCGGGAAGGCGCGCATCATCTCCGTCATCTGGACGGCGGTTTCCTCGCGCTTCGTCGTGTAGCTCGGGCCGGTCGTGACGGTGAGGTCGTACTTGCCCTGACTGAGATCGAAGGTCTTGATCTGCGGCGGCTTGGCCTGACCGGGCGTTGCCTGCCCCGCACCGGGCATCTGCTCGCCGTTCGGCGCGTCCTCCATCACCTGCGGCATCCCCTGCCCCATCTGGACGGGAACGGGGCGCATCAGCGGGACGTTCGATGGTACACCGTCCTCGCCCATGACACGGATAATGCGCTCGGAATTGTACACCTTCGGGATGAGGTCGATGAGGATGCGGCCCGTGTGCCGGATCGCGCGACTCATGTTGTCCTGAAAGTGGAACGTGGACGTGTCGCTCTCTCGCTGGCGTGCGAGAATGGCCCGACCGCTCGTCTCGTTGCCCTGAGAGCCCATCCCAGCGTCGAAGATGCCAATGGTGGCCTTGATGTCGTCGGAAGCGTTCATCGCCTCCTGCAGGGCTCCTGCGGCTGCGCCCGTATCGAGGGGCTGACGCTGCGGACCCTGGGACCCCGCCACCATGTCGAACTCAAGGTACGGGTGGTTCTCGGTGTTGGCTGTCGCCCACCGGCGAGCATCCGTCTTGAATGTGCCCCTTGGACCGATCCACGGCGTCTTGGGAGCGAGTGCCACCAGTTCGGTCGCCTTGGAGCGCCAGTAGTTGAACATGCGCTGCGGGTCTTTGGCGTCGCGAATAAGCGAACGGAGATGCCGCTTGCCCTTGTCGTCGATCACCTCGTCACCGTAGACGGGAATGATCGGGATGTAGCGGCCCGGCCATTTCTCCGTCTTGATGATCTCGCCGCCATTCATGACGTGACGTGTCACCTTGTGCGATCGGGTCTCGCGTTCGGCCTTGATCGTGACAGGCGGGATCAAGGCGCCCGTGTCGGGATCGACGCCGTTCGCCAGCATGTCCAGCTTGGTGATTTCACCGAAGGCCGGATCGTCCGCCATGACCTTTTCGGCGTCGTCCTTGTCGAGAACGCGCCCGTCCGTCATCAGGAGGACCTTGCGCTTGACCTCCTCACGGCGCCACCACTTGGCGATGAGCACTTTGCCTTCGCCGGTCCAGTGCTCGCTGTTGTCGCCGCTCCAGCTCGACGGGTCTTCGTTCGGGTACTGGTCCTCGAACTCCTCGTCCGTCAGCCATTCGGTCTCGAAAGCGCTGTTCCAGTTGGCGCTATCGGCATCCATACATGTCGGATCGCCGTAGATGGAGAAGGGATCGGACACTCGCTCGATCGACAGGTCCAGATCGAACGTGTCGTCGAAGGCGTAGTCGAGATCGACCTTGAGATAACCCCAGCCCATCGAGACAGCGCACTCGGTCGCGGTGTCGTACGCCACATCGGCGTTGGACGTGTACTCGATGTTGCGGATGAGGCCGTTGATGATGTGCGCAGTCGCCACATCGGCCTTGTCGTCCGCCGGGTGCACCTTGATCGACGGCTTGTTCTGGCGCGCGTCGTTGACGACCTGACGAATGAAGGCCGGGAGCCGATTGATCGTCAGCATCGGACGACCATCGGTCTCGTACTGCTTGCGGATCTGGTCCGGCCACTGCTCGCCAAG
>Ga0182215_1000016_pt1 | contig 29690 bp, 22 predicted proteins | sample G5R1MG_24_FD_128404 | JGI IMG/M metagenome (GOLD analysis project Ga0182215, IMG submission 128404) | Switchgrass phyllosphere microbial communities from Michigan, USA - G5R2_NF_03OCT2016_LD1 MG | ecosystem: Host-associated > Plants > Phyllosphere > Phylloplane/Leaf | place: USA: Michigan... | reverse complement strand
CTCAGGCGCTGCACCCACAGCGTCTTGCCATCGGCCGACCAGTTGACCCGCGCCAGGTAGAAGTCGGGATTTTCGCCCAAGTCCACTTTCACGCGGCCAGTGCCATCGGGACGCATGACAAACAGCTCGACGAGCGCGTTCGCGGTGCCGGCGCGCGGATAGCGTTGCGCAGTGAGCGAGCTGCCATCCGCGCCGATCGCCAGCCGCTGCACCACATCGACCTTGCTTTCGTCCACTCGCGCGACGGCCAGCAGGCGATCGTCGGGGCTCCACCAGTGCCCCGTCGAGCGATCGAGTTCTTCCTGCGCGACGAACTCCGCCGAGCCCCAGGTCACGGTCGCGCTGGCGCCATCGGTCAGCTGGCGCTCGCGCCCGCTCGCGGTTTCAACGACGAAGAGCTCGCCGTCGCGCACGAAGCTGGCGTAGCGCCCCGTCTCGGACAGCTGGGCGTCGAGTTCGGCTGCTGCAGTGTCGGTCAGCCGGCGGGGTTCGCCATCGAGCGGCGCGAGCCACAAGTCGCCGTCCACCGGGACCAGCAGCGCCTTGCCGTCGGGCCCCCAGCTATAGCTGACGATGCCGCGCGTGCCCGCGAGCCGCAGGCGCTCGCGGCGCATCTTCTCTTCTTCCGAGATCGGTCGACCGCCCAGCTTCTCGCTGTCGACCAGCATGCGTTCGGCGCCGGTCGCGACATCGATCGCCCACAGATCATAGCGTTGCCGATCGTCAGCACGCGGCTTCAACAGGGTCGCATAGCGCCCGTCGGGAGAGAGCTGCAGCGCGCGTGGCTTGGGGCCGGAAAGGTCGGGACTGCCATAGACAGCCTCCAGCGTCAGGGGCTTTTGATCTTGTGCTCCGGCGATGTCTGTGAAGGCTGCGAATGTGGCCATCAGCAGCATGACACCGCACCACGCCATGCGTCCGCGAACCGGCTTGTGCTTGTCTCGTGCAGGCACTTGAAAATGAGGATCCATGCGCTCCCGTCTATGAGCGTAGCTATCCGACGCCAACCGTAAACTACCCACAAAGGCTGCCCTCGTGGCGCTGCCGGGACAGGCAAGGCGATAACGAGCCGTCAGCTGGGCAACCGCGCCCCTCACCCAAACGCAGGCGCAGGCGCAGCATCAAATCCGCAGCAGCGACGTTATCCTTGTCTCGCGCAACGCCCGACGCGATATCCCAATTAAAAGGTAGCCAATACGTGTTAGAGGTGGAACTGAAGCTTGAGGTCCCGGAAGAGGCGGCGGCAGCGCTGGGCGCATCCGAGATCCTGTCGGGCGAGCCCAAGGTGCAGAATCTGCATGCCATTTACTTCGACACTGCCGACCATGCGCTTGCCAAGGCCGGCTTCTCGCTTCGCATCCGGCGCGCGGGCGACAAGCGCATCCAGACCATAAAGGCCAATGGCACGGCCGGTGTCGGCCTGTTCGTGCGTCCTGAATGGGAGATGCCCGTCAGCGACGACGTGCCCGTGCTCGACCATACGACGCCACTGCGCGCAATGCTGGGAGATCTGGCGGACGAGATCGCTCCGCTGTTCGAGGTGAACGTGGAGCGCCTCACCTGGATCGTGCACGAAGGCGATGCCGAGATCGAGCTCGTGCTAGACGGCGGGGAGGTGATCTCCGGCGCGCGCCGGGACCGCATCTGCGAGATCGAACTGGAACTCAAACAGGGCGCGTCGGCGCCGTTGTTCGCGCTGGCGCGCAAGATCGACGCGCACGTGCCCCTGCACCTTGGCGTGCTGTCCAAGTCCGAGCGCGGCTATCGCCTGACCAAACGCCCGCGTTCATCGTTCAAGTCCGGCAAGGTCACGCTCCAGCCCGAGATGAACGCGGCCGAGGCGTTTCAGCATATTGCACAGACGTGCATCCGCCAGTTTCGCCTGAACGAGAACGCGCTACGCACCGAAGCTTCGGTCGAAGCGCTGCACCAGGCCCGCGTTGCGCTGCGCCGGTTGCGATCCGCTTTCTCGATCTTCAAGCCTTTGTTCGAGAATGATGAGAAAGCGACTGCCTTGCGCGAAGAACTGCGCTCGCTCGCGGCGGAACTTGGCGAAGCGCGCAATCTCGATGTGCTGGTCGAACGTGCCGCGCCTGGGCCGCTGCGCGATCGGCTGCAGGCCGCGCGTGAGAAGGCCTATGCACAAGTCGAGGCGGCGCTGGGGTCGCCCCGCGCCCGCTGGGCCATGCTAGACCTGGTGCAATGGCTGCTCGACGGCGAGTGGACGCGCAACGCAGAGACAAGCACGCGGCGCGAAGAGCCAGCACGCGACTTTGCCGAGGCCGCGTTGGACCGCGTCCGCCGCAAGGTGAAGAAGGACGGCCGCAAGCTGGCGACCGCACACGACGAGGCGCGCCATACCGTGCGCAAGGATGCCAAGAAGCTGCGCTATGCCAGCGAGTTCTTTGCCACCCTGTTCGACGACAAGCGCGCGCGCCGTCGGCATAAGCGGTTCCTCTCGGCGCTCGAGAGCTTGCAGGACGATCTGGGCGCGCTCAACGATCTCGCCACTGCGCCGGACGAACTACGCAAGCTCGGCCTTGAGGCTGACGTGGACGCGCGGGCGCTGCTTGGAGACGGCAGGAAGAAGGCGCTACTCTGCGCCGCCGCGGAGGCCCACGACGACTTGTGCGATGCCAAGCGTTTCTGGCGATAGGCAGCAAAGCCACGGTCGATCGCCCGGCGGAATGCGACAGCATCGTTGATAAGCGACAGAGGGTTCTCGCCCGGCACCACAAAACTCGCCATGCCGGCGGACCTCGCCTGGCGCTGTCATTTCGGTCGGGATCTGCCGCCGGACGTCATGATCGTCGTATATGTAACTGCGTGAAGGATCCCGCCATGCCTAGTATTGTTCTGATCGATGCGGGCGGAACGATCGCGTCGAAGCCGGACGAACAAGGCGTCTTGGTCGGACATGCCGGAGGCGTGGATGTAGGCACCATGCTTCCCACCGACGTAATCCGGCATCACATCTATGCCGGGCTGAGCGAGGACATGCGCTTCGCCGACGCGATGCGGATCGTCAAAGCCATCTCCCAGGCTGCTGCGAGCCAAGTTGCGGGCGTTGTGATTACTCATGGCACCGACACCATGGAAGACGTCGCGTTTCTCGCCGACCTCTATCACGGCGGCGACATGCCGGTGCTGTTCACCGGCGCCCAGCGCGCTCCTGCCTTGCCCGGTTATGATGGCGCTGCGAACTTGCGCGATGCTCTCACGGTCGCGCGCGATGCTGGGGCACACGGCGCGGGCGTGGCGATCGTCTTTGCTGGACGCATCCTTGCGGCGCGAGCAGCGACCAAGCAGGACAGCAGCGCTCCCGACGCCTTCGGTCCCGACAGCGCGGTGCTGGGACGCGTCGACGAACGGGCCGTCCGATGGAGCGCGCGACCACTACGACGCACAGCACTGGCCGCTGTCATGCCCGAGCCTGCGGTGCATATCGTGTCGCTAGGATTGGAAAGCGGACCAGAGTTCATCGACGCGCTGGTCCGATGCGGCGCGCGCGGATTGGTGCTAGAAGGGTTTGGACGCGGCAACATCCCCATGCGCCTGATCTCCGCAGTCGAGCGCGCGCAGACCGCGGGCCTGCTCATCGGCCTCGCCACGCATTGTCCGCTGGGCGGCGTCGCTCCGACCTACGAATCTGGAGCCAGGCTGGCCGACCTCGGCGTGATCGGCGCCGAGGACCTCAACGCGCGCAAGCTGCGGCTGCTCCTCGCCGCTGCGTTAGGCGGAGGCAGCGACACGGACCAAGCCGCGCAGGTCGCGCGTTCCTGGCTGGCACGCTGAGCGAGGTCACCATCCACCGCTCCGATCGGCGGCAATGACTCTCCGGATTTCTCGCTCGACAAGATGAGCGAGGAATATCCTCGCGAGCCGGGTTCGCTATCGATCAAGTTCACCGAAATCGAGCACGACATTCTTCGCCTTCTCGCCTCCGGTGAGACGAACAAGGCGATTGGCGAGGCACTCGTTCTTACGGAAGCGGCCGTCAAAGCGCATATCAAAGCGATCTTGCGTAAACTTCACGTCGGCAACCGCACGCAGGCTGCGACCCGGGCGTATCACCATGGCATATCCAATGGCGGGATCGATGGCATGGCATAGCAGCGGCCAGGAAGCATTCCGGTCCTCTGAAGGCTATTGGATGCGGCTCATGTCTCCGCCCTAACGGGCGACTTGTAGTCGATGGCCATGGGCCGGGGCTGTAGCACCGCACCGACAAGGCCGACAGAACCTTTCGACACGACGATGAGACCGCCCCAGCGAAGCCGCGAAGCACGAAGCCGGTGATCCTGTGAATAACCGTTCCACATCGTGAAAAGGGGCTTCATGTACCGCGAGCATCGCTATACGTAGCAACATACAAGAAAAAAGATTCCGAAGCAAAAATGGGAGGATGATGAGGATGTCTCGCAAATATCGCGTGATGGAGTTGCTGAGCTGCGTCTGCGGACTGGCAATCACCGCTGGGGCGCAAGCGCAACAGGTAGAGCAGGGTTCAACCCAGCCAAATACGTCGGAAATCGTCGTCACCGCCACTCGCCGGGCAGAAACGCTACAAGAGACGCCTTTGGCCGTCGATCTGGTGACGGGGCAGGATGTCGCCCGCCTCAACCTGTTCGATGTCAAGGAAATCCAGAACATCGTTCCGGGCTTGACCCTGGAAAACGGCGACGGTCGAAGCAATATCGCCACGCTGCGCGGCATCTCGTTCAACCCCGACAGCGGATCGAGCGACGCGGTTCAAGTCTACTTCAACGAAATCGATGTTGATCCCAACACGTTCTTCTCCGCAATCTACGACATCGGACAGATACAGGTACTGCGCGGACCACAAGGCCTGTTTCGTGGCAAGGTTTCCCCTGCGGGATCGATCGTCATCAGTTCCGCCCGTCCCAACCTCAGCACGCCTACAGGCTACGCCCAAGCCGCCGGCAGCGATCGCAACGCGCGCAACTTCCAAGTCGCGGCTTCGATACCCCTCGTTCAGGACACACTCGCCATTCGCGGTGCGATGCTTTACGATCGCAATCGAGGTGGCCAGGTCAAGAACATCGATGGCCGCAAATCCTATAACGAGACCTTGAGCGGTCGGCTTTCGCTGGCGTGGGAGCCATCTTCCAAGTTCCGCGCGGATCTCGTCTATCAATACCTCTGGACCGATACGCGGCCCTTCTCTGCTGTCTTCGGTCCCGGCAATCAGCCTAGCCCCAACAGCTTCTTCCCCTTGCGCAGCGGTCCGGCGATCAGCCTGAAGGATCGCCTGTCAGTAACCGAGGGGGAGTTCCGTTTTACCAACGAGACACATCTCGTCACGCTCAACACCAACTATGACTTTGGTTGGAGCAATCTGGTCTTCAATGGTGGTTATCAGAAGACATCGCTCAATCAGGCACGTGACCAGGACGTCGGCAATGCCGTTCCCGGCTATCAGTTGCCCCAGCGCATCACGACACCATACAATCTTTGGACCTTCGAGCTTCGCCTGCAGTCACCGAACAACTCACGCTTGAACTGGGCGCTCGCGGCCAATTACGACTATGGCAAGAACGATGTGGAAGTGTCCCAGAGAAATGACGCGTTCTTCACCGACCCGCTCGGAGCAGTGTTTCCCGGAATGACCGCGCCTGGTCCCGTGCCGCCGCAGATCTTCGTGTTTCCTGTCGACGTTTCGGTCATCCTGCCGATCGTCTCGAAGTCCTATGCCGTGTCCGGCCTTCTGGGCTACGAAGTCGTCGATGGCCTGACGATTACAGGCGGCTTACGCCAGACCTGGAACAATATCAGACGCGCGCAACGACTGATCATCCCGGCAGCCAACGTCGACACCACCACCCGCAGCGTGCTGAAGCCAGAGGCGCTGACCGGCGGCGCATCCATAAGCTGGGAGGTCAACCGCGAAGTCAACCTCTACGCAAACTATGGTCGATCCTTCCGGGCGGGCGTAGCTGCCACCGGTGTGTCCACTCCTCTTGATCCATCGCTCCTGCAGACACCCGACGAAACCTCGGACGGTTACGAAGTCGGTATCAAGACCAGCCTGTTCGACCGCAAGGTGACGCTGAACGTCGCCGCGTTCTACCAGAAGTTCAAGAACTACGTGGACTTCGCACCTGCCCTCACCACCAACTCCTCGCGCATACCCGGCGCTGTGGATACGGCCACGGCGCCGCTCCCCACGTTCGGCGACGCGATCAGCAAGGGCGTCGAGGTGCAACTTGGCATCCAGCCGTCCCAGTTCGTCGACTTCAACGTCAACGCCACGTATGCCGACGCGCACTACGACAATGCCCAGACTTATTGTAACGACTATAATGGTGATGGCGTGCCGGACTCCGATGGAACGCCGCGAGTGCCGGGCACTCAGCAGGTCGCGCTTTGCACACGTAACGACCGCATCGCGGACGTTCCCAAGTTCAGCCTGTCCACCAACGGCGAAGTTCGCTTTGGAACGGGATCGCTGACGCCGTTCCTGCGTGGTCTGTTGTCCTATCGTCCGGGTTACGACTCCAAGAACAGCGCCTACAGGTACCGCGACTTCACCAAGATCGATCTGTTCGCCGGTTTACGCGCCGCGGAAAGGTGGGAGCTCAACGTGTTCGTCAAGAACGTGCTGAACCAGACCCGCGCGACCCGTGTGTCCCAAGGTCGCTCCCAGGTCGGGACCGGCTCGCTGCCGGGACTGGAAGCGTTCGGAACCATCCCGTTCGATTCAGGGTATCGTGTCGCCACGGTCAGCGCACCGCGTGAGATCGGCGCGACCTTGCGCTTCAGCTGGTAAGTGACCGACCGGGGGCGACCATCGCTGCTCCCGGTCGACCACCTTGGCACAAAGATGAGAACCATACCCCTGCCCACATCGTGGGACAGCGTGTTGCCCTGCTCCTTGCCGGTCCTACAGGAAGCAAAGGCTGATGAAAGTGGATGATGGCGCAGAGCTTCCCGGTTGACCGCAGAACCGCCCTGGCATTCGGCGGCGGCTTGCTGTTCGCAAGGCCAGGTTTTGCACGATCCCTCCACAAAGGAGCCGGAATCGGCTGGGCGTCGGAGCCCATGCGGTGGTTCCAGTTGGCATTCACCGAGGATGACGTCGGCCAGTTCGATCCTGCATTCTGGATCCGCTACTTTCAAAACATCCACGCGGACGCTGCCTGCCTGAGCGCGGGCGGCGGCATCGCTTTCTATCCCACGACCGTCCCCTTTCATGGGATGGTTGAAGGCGTCAGCGTGCAAAACGATCCATTCGGAACCATGGTGTCCGCCTGCAAGGCCATGGGCATGCGGGTATTGGCCCGCATCGATCCGCAGGCCATGAACGCGGCCACGGCCGAAGCGCATCCGGAGTGGGCGCTGACCGGACCCGATGGGCAGATCAAGCGTCACCCCAGCGCGCCGGACCTCACTCTCACTTGTGCGCTCGGCTCTTACAACTTTGAGCTTATGCCCAAGGTCATCAAGGAAATCGCCCGCAACTATCCGGTCGATGGCTTCTTCGGCAATCGATGGAACGGCAGTGGCACGTGCTATTGCCAGAACTGCCGCACGATGTACCGCAAGGCAGCAGGAGCGGAGATACCGATCAACCCCGACCCGTCCACCCCAGAGGGCCGAACTTATGCGCAATGGATGGAGAACAGGCTCCTCGCGCTGATCGATCTGTGGAACGATGCCGCGCGCGTGCATCGCCCCGCGGCGTTCTTCATCCCCGGTAGCGAGCGGCGCGGCCTGGTCGATCTGGACGGTCCCGCGTTGTCGAAGCGATTGCCGCTGGTGTTTTGCGACAGGCAGGCGCGGTCGATGGAGGATACGATCTGGGCTCCCGGCCCGGAAGCATGGGGCGCGGGCCGCTATACCCGCGAACTGCGCGCCTACATGATCGACAAGCCGGTCGGGCACATCATCTCCGTCGGCGTGGAGGAAGCATACCGTTGGAAGGACTCGGTGCAGAGTCCCGCTGAGATCCGCATCTGGGCGGCGGGCGCCATCGCCCAGGGTGCCCGGCCATGGATAACGAAGTTCAATGCCAAGCCGTTCGACAAGCGATGGATGGACGTGGTGCACGACCTCTATGGCTGGCATCACAGGAACGAACGCTATCTGCGCAACACGGCCAATCTGGCCCGCGTCGGCCTGGTACTTTCGACGCGTACCCCACCCTACCTTGGCGGATGGACAAAACGCCACGCGCTTGAAGGGCATGGCCGTGGCTTCTACCAGGCGCTGCTGGAGTCCCGCATCCCGTTCGATCTGATCGATGATGGCTTTCTCGACGCGAAGCACCTGGCCCGGTTCAGAACGTTGATCCTCGCCAATGCCGCGGTTCTCTCGGACGCGCAATGCGATCAGTTACGCGCGTTCGTCGCGCAAGGCGGCAGGATCATCGCCACTCACCAGACGTCGCTCTTCGACGAGAATGGGCAGCGGCGCGCCGATTTTGGACTCGCCGACCTTTTCGGCTGCTCAGTCTCGGGCCAGGAGGAAGGACCGCTGCGGAATGCCTACCTCACATTGCGTCATTCCCATCCGGCACTTTCCGGGCTGAAGGACATCCCGCGTACCATCGGCCCGATCCGGCGCCAGCCCGTCGTAGCGCGCGATCCATCCGAAGTCGCCTTGACCCTGGTGCCGTCCTATCCCGACCTGCCGATGGAGCGGGTGTTTACGCAAACGAACAAGACCGACATCCCCATGGCCATCTGCAGGCAAATGGGCTCAGGTCGAGTGGTCTATCTTCCCATGGATCTTGACCGCACGTTCGACGAGTTGTCCCATGGCGATCACCTCGCTTTGCTGCACAGCTTCCTGACGTGGGCGCACGACGCCGCTCAGCCGCTGGAAGTGTCCGGTCCCGGACTGCTCGATCTGGCCTACTGGCGTCAGGAGCTGTCCATCGCCGTCCATCTCGTCAACTTGAACAACCCCATGACGATGCGGGGAAGCTACCGTGAGGCAATCACCGCTGGCCCTTATCGCGTTCGACTACAATTGCCGGAAGGCGCCCGTCCCGCACAGGCACGTCTGCTGACGGCCGGCGAGACCGTGCCGCTGCGGCTTGTCGACGGATGGGCCGAAGTCGCAGTGCCCAGTCTCGACTTCCATGAGGTTGTCGCGGTGGATCTAGCATGAGCGTCCAATCCGGTATCGAGCAAGGGACTGGACGATGATCGATCGCCGGGACTTGCTGGCCCTCGGACTCACAGCTCCCGCCCTTGCCGGTGCCGTGGCCGCGAAGGCGGCCCCGGTCACACCGGATGAGGCGACGCTGCGCCTTCACGGGCGAGCGCTTCATGTCCTGGATCTGACGCACAAACTGACCCGCTCCTTCGCGTTCACGCCCGGGCGGCTCACTATGGAGCCAACCAAGGGGTCCGGGACGGCAGCAGGCATGGCGCTTAACCGCGTGTCTATCGTGGAGCATACCGGCACTCACCTGGATGCGCCACGCCACTTCGCGCCGGATGGCGCAAGCGTCGGCGACTTGCCCATCACACAGCTGATCGTGCCCTTGGTGGTCATCGACATTCGCAGGCAGGCCGCGCAGGATCGTGACGCAAGGGTTCGTTTGCCGGACCTGCTTGCCTGGGAACGGCGCCACGGCCTTATCCCCAAGTCATCCTGCGTGGCGATGCTTTCGGGCTGGGACCCGCTGGCCGAAGCCGCGCGGTATGGCAGCCTCAGTCCGGCAGAACGACGCCAGAGCCCCGGCTTCGACGGCCAGGCGATCGACATGCTCATCCAGCGTCAGGCCGGCGGGATCGCGGTCGACACGCTGTCGCTGGATGCGGGCGGTTCCATGCCGGCTTACCCCGTGCATCAGACGTGGCTGCGCAGCGGCCGATGGGGATTGGAAGCACTGACGAACCTGGATCGCGCGCCGCAAGCCGGCGCCTTGTTGTTCGCGGGCGTCGCTCCCCTGGACCAGGCGACGGGCTTCCCGGCACGGGTCATCGCCCTTTACTGAATTTGCATGAACAGTGCGTTCGAGCGCGCGTACCGCAACCTTTAGAGCGCTTCCACAATGAGCGGAGACGTTCTAGACTTTTGATGCCGCACTTTTCGAGCCGTTGCCCGCACACGGTCAACTTGAAAATGCTCTAGAGGAAACCAGTCCTCATGTTCGTCAATCCCGCGCGAGGAAGCTTTCCGCCCAGGTCAGGCCGGCGCGCGTATCGCTTGCGGGCCTGTACTCACAACCGATCCATCCGCTGTACCCCAGGCGATCGATGTGGCGAAGGAGCCAGGGATAGTTGATCTCGCCACTTCCCGGCTCTGCGCGACCGGGATTGTCGGCAAGCTGCATGTGGCCGATCCGCGGCAGGAGCCGGGCGATCGTGCGGGCGAGATCGCCTTCCATGATCTGCATGTGATAGATGTCGTACTGCAAGCGCACGTTCGGCCGCGCCACTTCGTCCATCACCGACAACGCCTTAGCGGATGTCGCGTAGAAATAGCCGGGCATGTCGACGCGGGTGTTGATCGGTTCCACCAGGATGTCGATGCCGTCCCGGGCCGCCGCATCGGCAGCATAAGTGATGTTCTTCACCAGCATCGCCCGCGCCTCTTCATCGGCACGCACTTTGCCTGCCATAAGATGCAACCGCGGGCACCGCAGCACGCGCGCATACTCCAACGCTAAGGCCACACTGGCGCGGAAATCGGCGACGCGGTCGGACATCGCCGCAATGCCCCGCTCTCCCGCGTCCCAGTCGCCGGCAGGAAGGTTGAACAGCACGATGTCCAGGCCGCGCCGGTCGGCGCGTTCGGCTATCGTCGTCGCCGGCAATTCGTAGGGGAACAGGAACTCAACGCCCTTGAAGCCTGCATCGGCAGCGGCATCGAACCGTTCGAGAAACGGCAGATGCGGAAACATCGTCGAGAGATTGGCGGCAAGTCTGACCACGCTAGTTCCTTTCGGGGTCCAGGCGCTGGTGGTTCCTCACCAGACAAGCCCCAATATCAGATCCATGACATTGGTCCCCGTGGGTCCTGTCTGAAAAAGGTCGCCCGTGCGTTCAAACAGGCTGTAACTGTCGTTGCGATCAAGCATGACCTGCGGGTCCAGCCCTGACGATATGGCGCGCGCCACAAGGTTGCCATCGGCAAAGGCGCCCGCAGCATCGGTCGGGCCGTCGGTACCATCCGTGCCCGCGCACAGCAGTGCCATGTCCGCTGCCCCCGCTATAGCCATCGCCGCGACGAGTGCGAACTCCTGATTACGCCCCCCTCGCCCATTCCCTTTGACCTGCAAGGTCGTCTCACCCGCGAACACCGACAGCGACGGACGATCAGAGCGCGATGTCGAGCGCATCGCGGCCACCATGGTACGCGCCGCACTATGCGTATCGCCCATCATCCTCGCCTCGACAGTGCCGATCGCCAGACCTTGTTCCACCGCGCGTTTTCGGATGTCCCGGACCAGTGTATGCACGTCTGCCAGCACCAGCGCGATGGCACGATCACCGCAGGGTCGTTCACGGAACTCGTCATCTTGGGCCAGGCATCGTACGATCGATGGAGCGACACGATCCTCCAGCCCATACTTGGCGAAAAGGTCGGGCCTGTCGTGGTCATCGTAGGTCACGATGGTGGGACCGGAGCCAATCACCCCTGCATCTCCCCCCGGTACGTCGGAGATCAGGAGAGTGAGGACGCAAGCCCCTCCGACATGGTCCAGCAGCCGACCGCCCTTTACCCGCGACAGGCGCTTGCGGATCCCGTTTATCTCCTCGATCGTCGCCCCCGATCGCAGAAGCATGTCCGTCGCCGATGCCTTTTCCCGGAGCGTCACGCCGTCCACCGGCGCCACCATCAACGCGGACGCGCCCCCGGTCACCAGAACGATCACGCGGTCTTCACTCGTGAGCCCGGTGATCGTACGAAGCAGCTCGGTAGTGGCGCTTACACCGGCCTCATCGGGAATGGGATGACCCGCCTCTAACTGACGAATGTAGTGCAAGTCCTCGCGATGGCCGTGTTTGACGATGATGCACCCGTCGTCGATCCTGTCGCCCAGAACCGCCTCGATGCCCTTTGCCATGGAAGCGGCGGCCTTGCCCGCGCCCACCACGATCAGCCGGCCTCCGGCGGGGATCGTCCAATCGATCGTGCGCCCATCATGGCGGATGGACCAGCGTTCGCCATCGAAGCTGCCGAGCGACCTGACCAGCCGCTCGCCACGAACCGCTTCCAGCGCATCGAGGTAGAGGTCGCGCAGGACGGCGCGAGCCCAGGCGAGCCGATCCGGCACCGGCGCGATCTCGCCAGCATCTGCACGGGATAAATCAAAAGACATAGCGCGATGCATCACGACAGGCTGGCGTAGCCGCGCGGACGCAGGGCCGATGGGGAGACTGTGCGCGGGGACGCCGTCTTAGCGCCCATATGACGTGACCGTCAGCCCCGTTCCCATGATGCGGGAAAGCCGGTGCGCGCTTATCACCCCTTCCCCATCACGGATAATCGCCAGGCTTGTCGACCAATCACGTCGCGGTCCCGGCCTGGGATCAGAAGTACTGATGGGCGATTTCGGTGCTCATCTGCTGCGCAGCCAGTACCAGCGACGGGCCGAGTTCATCCAGGCGAGCCCGTGCAAGCTTCGACGAGCGATCCGAAATAGAGAGCGCGCCACGTGGTGTGCGATGGCGATCGTGGACGATGGCCGCGACACATCGCAGCCCCATGTCGTGCTCTTCGTCGTCACACGCATAACCGCGCTCGTACGTGACGGCCAGTTCCTGCCTGAGCCGGTCGCCATCGACAATGCTGCGCGCAGTGCGGCCCTTGAACATGGCCCCTTGCAGGTAGCGGTCGAGTTCCGATCGAGACCACTGCGCCATGATGACCTTGCCAGAGGCTGTCGTATGCAGCGGCAGCACCGCCCCGGGCCGTGCGGCGGTCTGCTGGAACCCGTACTCCGCAGCCTGACCAACATAGCAGATGCCGTGACGCTCCGGCACTGCGATGTTCACGCAGTGATGCACGTCGGCCATCAACGAGCGCATGATCGATCGACCAAGCTGGCCGAGGTCCCTGGTCTGCGCGAATACCGCCCCAACGGTAAAAGCCTGGATGCCGATCGACCATCGCGCCGTCACTCGATCGAACGCGACATACCGCAGCGCCTGCATGGTCGTCAGCAGGCGATGCGTGGTCGATCGCGGCAGAGAGACCAGCGTCGCCAACTCGCTCAAGGTCATGCTGTCGTTTTTCGCGAGTTCGTCCAGGAGACCGAACGCTCGAACCAGCGACTGCACGCGACCCAGCGTTCCCTCTTCGCTCTCAGCCGGATCTTGCACCATTCGCCCGTCCCCACCCTTTTTGCCGTCGACTTGAAGCCGCAGCGTTTGATCAATGGTATGACCTCTCCGTCGTCAATTGTCGATAAGGATCACGCGAAAGTCGTTCACGTTCGTTCGGGTCGGTCCTGACTTGATCAGATCGCCCAGGGTATCGAAGAAGACGAAGCTGTTGTTCTGTTGCAGCATCGCCGCGGCGGAGATGTCTGCCGCGCGCGCGCGATACAACGTCGTCTCGTCGATCACGGCACCCGCATGCCCGCCCACTCCATCGATCCCATCCGTATCGCAGGCCAGAGCGGTTATGCGCTCTGCGGAATTGAGCGCCAGCGCTAGGCTGAGAGCGTACTCGGTATTGCGCCCTCCGCGACCCGCCGGATTGTGGACCAGCACGGTCGTCTCGCCACCGGAAAGCAGCGCCCAACGCCCACCCTTGCGCTGGTGATGGAGGGCAAGCGCGGCATGCACGATGCCGAGTTCGGTCGCATCGCCTTCCAGGTCGTCTCCCAGATAGACGGGCCGATACCCGGCCGCCGCTGCGATTTCGCCCGCAGCCTCCAGTGCCATACGGTTACGAGCGACGATCCGGGTGTCGGCTCGTTCCATCTCTCGCGAGTCGGGCCTTGGCGTGGCGTGTCTTTCATCCTGCAGCACTGCCATGACGTTGTCGGGCACCGAGATCCGGTAGCGTTCGAGCACGCGCCGCGCGTCCGCAAGCGTCGTGCGGTCCGCGACGGTGGGCCCCGAGGCGATCAACGCGGGATCATCGCCAGGCACGTCGGAGAACGCCAAAGTGACGACCTGGGCGGGATGAGCCAGCGCCGCAAGTCGCCCACCCTTGATCTGCGACAAGTGCGTGCGGACGCAGTTGATCTGCGAAATCGTGGCTCCACAAGACAGAAGCTCACGGGTAAGCTTGCGTTTGTCATCCAGAGTCACTCGCTCGGCTGGAAGGGCCAAGAGCGCCGAGCCGCCGCCTGAAATGAGGGCCAGCAGCTGGTCGTCTGTGCCCAAGCGGCTGACCGCATCACGGATCATGCACGCAGCGTCGAGACCATGCTGGTCCGGCAGGGGGTGTCCCGCTTCGAGCAGCATCGTACCGGGCGGAAAGGCTTCGAGCGGCAGGCCGTGGCCATAAGGAACAAGGATGACGGCCTGCGTGTCTGAAGAAGCGTCCTTCAACGCCACATGGGCCATCGCAGCGGCCGCCTTGCCCACCGCCAGAACGAAGCGCCGGCCTTTCGGGGGCAGAGGGAGATGGGCAGGAAGGCACCGCTCCGCCGATACCGAAGACAGCGCGACGTCGAACATCTCGCGCACCAGAACCCTGTGCGTGTCCCCTGATCCGCTGACGCTGCCCAATCCCCCGCTCCCGTTCTTTTTGGTCCCGGAGGCTTATAGAGCTTTGCACCGGGTCGCAATTTGCCTGACGAGGATGTGATGGCCAATCAAGCTGCAAACGGCGAAGGACACGAGACTTCCCGGATCATGGAACGCCAAGTTCCCGCTGGATCGCTCAGCATGGTAAGCCGGGCTTGCATACCTCGCGTATCACCGGCGAGATCGCTCCACGCGCCGCAACGTTCGACGACAAACCCTGTATTCCTCGATGTCGGTACGCTCGGCTGACCGCGCGCATCGGCGATTAAGCCTCAGGCCTTCGTTCGCAGCACAGCCACGGCACCGATCGCGCTGATCATGGCCAACGCCCACAATCCGGCCATGCTGAAACCAGTGCGGTCGTTCAGCCATCCCACCAGCATGGGGCTGACAAATCCCCCCAAGTTCCCGACCGAGTTGATTGCGGCAATCCCTACGGCCGCCGCAGACCCGCGTAACAGCGCCGTGGGTAGCGTCCAGAAGACAGGCGCGGTGGTGAGCAACCCAGCCGCGGCCAGGCTAAGTCCCAACAGCGCAAGTCCCAGGTGCGTGCCCGCCAGCGAGGTCAGGATCAGCCCCGCCGCCCCTGCCAGGCTGCAGATCGCGACCGGTCCACGACGCTCGCCGGTGCGGTCCGAGTATCGGCCGGTCAGGACCATTGTCACTACCGCCGCCCCATAGGGTATCGCCGAATAGGCACCGACAAGCCAGGTCGACTGGGCACCCGCCGCTCGCACCAGAGCGGGCAGCCAGAACGTGACGCCATATTGGCCCATGATGCAGCAAAAGTAGATCAGCGCGAAGCGAAGGACCACCGGATCGACCAACACGTCACGTATCCGCCGCTCCTCTTCTCCGCCCGTGGTACCGGCATTCGGCAGGTCCGCCGCCAGGTTCGTCTCCAGCAGCGCCTTGTCCGCATCCGACAACCAGCGCGCGTCCGCCGGTCGCGAACTCAGCACGAAGGGAACGGACAGCCCAAGCAACAGCGCCGGCAATGCTTCCATGCCCAGCATCCACCGCCAGCCGGAATGGCCTCCTACGCCGTCCAGTGCTTCCATGATCGCGCCGGAGAGCGGCGCGCCGAACAATCCCGACAGTGGGATGGCGACCATGAACAGGGCGATGATCTGCCCACGCCGCGCCGCTGGAAACCAGTAAGTCAGATAGAGGATCACGCCGGGAAAGAAGCCGGCTTCCGCCGCCCCGAGCAGGAAGCGCGCGACGTAGAAGGAAACCTGCCCCTGGACCAAGGCGCATGCGGCGGAGAGCACCGCCCAGCTGATCATGATGCGCGCGATCCAGGTACGCGCCCCTACCCGATGCAGAATGGCGTTGCTCGGCACTTCGAACAGGAAGTAGCCGATGAAGAAGATACCCGCACCGGCGCCATAGATTGCCTCGCTGAAGCGTAGCTCCTGAGCCATCCCCAGCTTCGCGAAACCGACGTTGACACGATCGAGGTAGGCACAGGCGTAACAGAGCATGAGGAACGGCAACAGGCGCAGCGCGATGCGGCGATACAGCACGGCATCAGGATCGCGCACGGCGACGCTCTTGACTGAGACTTGCATCCGTTTCCCCTCCGATAATGTCAGGTTGTCGGACAGGTTGTTTTATGTCAACTGCTGAGGCTGCAGAAACAGAGGTGAAGGTGGGCATGGTGCTGCTGGGTTGTATTGCCGACGATCTGACAGGAGCGTCCGATCTGGCCGGCGAACTTGTCCGTCACGGCCTTAAAACCATGCAGTTGCTGACCTTGCCCGAAGGCGGACCTCCTGACGGGCTTGACGCCGTTGTGGTCGCTTTGAAGTCGCGCTCCAGGCCTGCCGATGAAGCCGTGCAAACGTCTCTTGCCGCGCTGGATTGGCTCCGCGCTGCGGGGTGCGAGCGCATCTTCTTCAAGTACTGTTCCACCTTCGATTCGACACCGGCCGGCAACATCGGTCCGGTGGTGGATGCGCTTTCGGCGGCCCTAGGCGCCGGCTTCAGCATCACGTGTCCCGCGTTCCCGGCCAATCGGCGGACGGTATATCAGGGCCATCTGTTCGTCGGCGATCGACTGCTGAACGAAAGCGGCATGGAATCACACCCGCTCAACCCGATGACGGATGCTGATCTGGTGCGGCTCATGCGTGCGCAGTCGACCTCGCAGATTGGGCTTCTGACGCTCGATGCCATTCGCGGCGGTGCATTGGCATCGAAAGTGGCGGCCTTGCGCGACGCCGGCATCGCCGTGGCGATCGCCGATGCTGTCGATGACCACGATCTGGCGATCCTTGGTGCAGAGTGCGCCACGATGCCGTTCGCCTCGGGCGCTTCGGGTCTTGGCGCGGGCATTGCTCGCGCGCTGGCGAGCTCCGATGCCGCATCGGCTTCAGTCGAGATGCCGCACCAGACTGGCCGACGCGCGGTGATCGCCGGAAGCTGCTCGACCGCGACCCAGGGGCAAGTGGCGGCCATGGCTGCGGTATGGCCCGCGTTCCGGATCATCGCCGATGACCGAGACGACGATGACATCGTCGACGAAGCCTGTGCCTGGTTCGACGCAGCCGACACGACCGTGCCCGTTCTTGTCTACTCCACCGCGCCTCCGGGCGAGCGCGCGACGCAGCCGGGTGAACGGATCGAGGCGATGCTGGCTGAAGTGGCCGCTCACGTGGTCGAGCGCGGTACTGGAGCGCTCATCGTCGCAGGCGGCGAGACATCAGGGGCGGTTCTTCAGCGCCTCGGGATCGAAAGCCTGCGCATCGGTCCCGAGATCGATCCTGGCGTACCTTGGACGATCGGCCGGCGCCCCGGAGCGCCGCCTTTGCTGCTGGCCACCAAGTCTGGCAACTTTGGCAGCGCGGATATCTTCCTCAAGGCCTGGGATCTACTGCCATGACACAGCGCCAAGACATCGCCACTGCGCGGGAGGCCATCGCGGCTCAGGGACGATCGCTGTTCGTCCGTGGTCTGGCGACTGGCAGCAGCGGCAACCTCAGCGTCCGGCTCGACGACGGATCGATGCTGGTCACGCCCACCAACGTCAGCCTGGGCACGCTCGATCCCGCGCGCATCGCTCTTCTCGATCCCGATGGCCATCATATCAACGGGGATCGGCCTTCGAAGGAAGCGTTCCTCCACTTGGCCATCTACCGCGCTCGGCCAGCCGCCAGAGGAATCGTCCACCTCCACGCGACGTACTCGGCGGCCGTCTCCTGTATGGTTGGACTGGACGAAGCGGACTGCCTCCCCCCACTGACGCCCTATTTCGTGATGAAGATCGGTCGCCTGCCCCTGGTTCATTATCATCGACCGGGCGATGAACGCCTGTCGACCGAGATCGCTCGCCTCGCGCCCGACCACCCGGCGTTGTTGCTTGCCAATCATGGACCGATCGTCGCTGCCGCCAGCCTCGATCAGGCGGTCAACGCCGTCGAGGAACTGGAGGAGACAGCCAAGCTGTTCCTCCTCCTGCGCGGGTCGGACACGCGGCCGCTCTCGCCCGAGCAGATCGCCGACCTGGAAGCCACCTTCGGCCGTGCAACTGCCTGACCACCGCATTCTACTGGAACGCTCTTACCATGCACGTCACCATCACCGGCGCCGCCGGCTTTCTCGGTCTTCGCCTCGCCCGCCGGCTGCTGGACACTGGCCTGCGCGACTCTGGCGGTCGTCACCAAGCCATTACTCGCCTGGTCCTGGCCGACCGGATCCTCGCGGCAGATCTGAACGACGCTAGAGCACAGCCGATCATCGGCGACATTGCGGATCCCGCTTTCGTCGATAGCATCATCGGACCGCAGACCGCCGTCGTCTTCCATCTGGCCGCCGTCGTGAGCGGTCAGGCAGAGGCGGATTTCGATCTTGGCATGCGCGTCAACGTGGATGCCTCTCGCCTGGTTCTCGAACGGTGCCGGCGGCTCGGCCGGACTCCACGTCTGGTATTCACCAGCTCCGTCGCCGTGTTCGGCCCGGCAACGACGGAGGCGCCGCTCGCCGTCGATCCCCGCTCGTCCTACGGGATGGAGAAGGCCGTCGCGGAACTGATGCTGAAGGATTTTGCGCGGCGCGGTTTTGTCGACGGCGTGGTGCTTCGGCTACCCACAATCAGCGTGCGCCCGGGACTACCCAACAAGGCCGCTTCCTCCTTTGCCAGCGGCATCGTTCGCGAGCCACTGTCGGGCGTGGCTACCGATTGCCCGGTCGATCCTTCAACGGTTCTCTGGCTGCTCTCGCCACGTTGCGCGATCCAGAACCTGGTCCATGGGGCCGAGTTGCCTGGTGACAGGTTGGCCACCGCACGCGTAATCGATCTGCCGGGTGTGTCCGTCAAGGTGGCGGACATGATCGACACTGTGGCGCGAGTAGGCGGCAGGGGTGCCGAGGCTCTTATCCGTCATCGGCCGGATCCGGCGGTGGAGCGCATCGTGGCGAGCTGGCCACCATCATGGGATGACACCGCCGCGCGTGACCTGGGCTTCGTAGGCGACGACGACTTCGATGCCATCGTCCGCGCCTATGTGGAGGATGATCTACCGTCCTCTTCCACGGCCGCGCCTCTCAGCGCGACGGAGGCAGATTGACGACGCGCGCGCCGTCCGTCTTCCAGAAACTGCGGTCGGCGGTCAGAATCCGATCGGCTGCATTTTTCATGTGAAGGATCGCCGCCGCGCGCGCCCGTTCCGGGTCAGACGCCAAGATGGCATCGCGCAACTCGCGATGCTCGGCGGCCACCTGCACGGAAAAATCGCGCCGCATTGCCTCGTTCACGCGAGTGACGGCGATGGCTACTGCGATGTGCTTGGAAAACACGGCCGTCAGTTCGCGCCAGTAGACGTTCCCCGATGCATCCGCGATACAGGCATGGAAGGCGCGATCCTCGGCAACCCCGTCCCCGCCTTCGGCTTCCACCTCGATGAGGCGCTGGAATGCGCGATCGAGCGCAGTCATCTGTTGGTTGGTCCGCAAGGCGGCGGCGCGGGCGGCGATTTCCGCCTCGGTGACTCTGCGAACGTCAATCAGCGCCAACAAGGATTCCACCGATGAGCGCGTCAGGCTGTCCACGTGATCCTGACGTGACCCCTGCGATGCGCGGACGTAAGTGCCGCTGCCCTGCAGGGTTTCCACCAGACCTTCGGACTTCAACCGCGCGATCGCCTCGCGCACAGCCGCTCGACTGACGCCGAAATGCGTGGCGAGCGCTTTTTCCGAAGGCAGGCGTGACCCGGCGGCAAGCTCGTGCCCGGTGATGCGGCTTTGGAGAATTTGTGCGATCCGTTCCGGTCGACTGGCGGAATGGCTGCTCGATCCCATACCGAAGTCCGTTTGATCGCCGATCAGTACAGTCACCCGTCTGTTCTACAGCAACCACGCGGGTACGCAAGATCGGCGCGTCTTCCTCTCGATCGAACGGAGCGCGGCGAACTCTCTATTGGGTGTTTTGCGGCACGACGTCGGTCCTCACGCCAAAACACGTCCCAGCCACCCTGGCGTGGCCCGAGCGGCCGGTATCCGTCAGGGGCTTGGTGACCTTTACGGCGCCTTCACGGTGATGCGTTGAAGGCGCCGGCCCTGCACTTCCGCGACGTAGAGCACGCCCTTGCTGTCCGTAGCGACCAGATGCGGTCCCTGAAACTCGCCCGGCGCCGTGCCCCTTCCCCCGATGCTGCCCAGCATCGTCAGCGTGGCCCGGTCGAACACCAGCAGCCGTGCGTTCCCCCAGTCCGCTACATAGAGGTAACGCTGCCCGCGATCCGCTGAAAACGTGATGCCCGACGCAGTCTGCGGAGACGACATGTTGCGATCGACGAAAACTTGGCGAAGATAACGCCCGCTCCGGGTAAAAACCTGGATGCGCTGGTTGTTGCGATCCGACACATAGACCAGACCGTCGCGGGATACTTCAACGCCATGCACCCCGTTGAAGCCCTGCGGCCCCTCGCCCTCTTCCGGCACGAACGACGCGCCAGCCTTGCGCGGTTCGGGTGCGGGAGTGCTGGGCGGCGGCTTGCCAAAAGCGCTCCACATGCGCTTGAATTCGCCGCTTTTGCTATCGAGAACGATGACCCGGCGATTACCGTAGCCGTCGGCAACGTAGACCTCATGGCGCGGATCGTCGACAAAGATATCGGCCGGCGCGTGCAGGTTGGACGTGTCCGTGTTGCCCCCGCTGGCGCCGCGCCGCCCGATCTGACGTATGAAGCGGCCCTTGTCAGACAAGACGAGCAGCATATCGTCAGCCTGTGCCGGGTCATGCCGAGCGCTGCCCGAAATCCAAACGCGCCCCTTGCCATCCACCGCGAGGCTGTGTTCCAGCATCGGCCATTCATAGGCCGGGTCGGGGCCACCGAACCCCCGTACAAACCGCCCTTTCCTGTCGAACATCAGTACCGGCGGCGCGGCGTGGGAACGGTCTTCGGCTGCGAGCGTGCGCGGTCGCTGCAGCAGCCAGACATGATCCCGGCGATCGACCGCGACGGCGGTGATCTCGCCCAAGATCCAGCCATTGGGCGGACGTAGCCAGTCGATCTCCGGCGATAGCGACGGCATGGGCCGATCGGTCGCAGCAAAGGCAACTGCTCCGCCACCGCAGATCGGCCCTGCTACCGCCGCGATCACGACGAGGTTTCGCCACCACGCTAAGGCGGAACGGTAAGGCGGCTTAGGCATCGTTCGAGTTCTCCCCACAAGCGGCTTGCTTGCGCCTTAGCGACGGCGGAACGCAACTGGCGATCGGCATGATATGGACCCTCCAGGAACCACGATCACTGGTACCAAGGCTGCCTAGAGCATTCACCACCGCCGAAGTGCCGCTTCCCTGTCTGTGGGGCGATCGCCACACGGCAAGTGCTTACCATGCAAGTACAAGCGAGATCATGCCATAGGGTACCACCCGTGCTTCAGTACCACGCGGCGCATCCAACCGGCGTAGCCGATCGTCACGCACCAAGGCCAGTAGCTGCGCTTGAAGGGTCGCTTTGGCACCGGCGATCGCAAGTGGTTGCGCAAACGACAATCCGCCGCTGCCGTAGATGCGATTACCGCTATCGGGCGCGTAAAAGCCGCGCCATCCCACACCCACGCTGACTGGGATGCTGAGTGTCGGGCCGTCGTCACTGCTGGCAAGATCGAAGGTCGGTTCGATCCCGGCAATCGTATAGAAGCCGCCGTCGCCGCGTGTACGCCGGGTCACCGCCGCACGCGGCTTGAGCCGGCCAAAGGCGTCATCCCCCGTATAGAGAACCGACAGACCCCCTTCGTGCGAGGTCGGTGCGACGGCGTTGGGACTGGTCTTGATCGTGTATGTTACAGCCAAGGTGAGATCATCCCGGGGGCGCCAGGCAACACCAAGCAGATTGTTACTCTCATACCAGGCCCGTGGGCTCGCCCGCTCGCTACGGCTTGGGGCGTGGAAGCCGTTCGAGCTTTGACCTATGACAAAGAGCGCCCCGTTGCCGTTCGCCCGCCGATGGACGATCAGAACGCCGCCCGCCGCGACATGCAGCGGAACCTGGCCAAGTCCCGCGCTGTCATCGTCGAAAGCGCCCCTCGCGTAGTCTCCGTTGCGCACATCAAACGACAGGATGGGATGCCAATCGCCCTGCCCTTTGCGGATATCGATCTCGGACAACGTGCCATCCTCGGTATCGGCAAACGGAACCGACTGCGCCGAGGCCGGAGTTGCGGTATAAAACGATGCAACCGCCGGCAATATGGCACCCCAACGAAGCGTCATGCGGTACGACGAACCAGCCAGACCGTATCACCCGCATCGTCGAGTACGAACACGGCACCGTCCTCCCGCGTCTGCACGCTGACCGGACGGCCATAAACGTCACCCCTCTTCGCGTCGGCGATGAAGCCGGTTAGGAACGGCTGCGGCTCTGCGGTCGGCCGACCAGCCGCGAACGGCACCGCCAGGACATCGTAGCCGCTGAAGCTGGAACGGTTCCACGATCCGTGCCGCGCGACGTATGCCACCTGCGCGTCGCTCGCCTTGCCAAACGCAAGACCAAGCGCGGCAGTGTGAGGCCCCACGGCGACATCGGGCATCAGCGTGGTCGCAAGCAGGTCACGGCGGTTATTGGCATGGCGTGGATCCTGTTTGCCATAATAGCTGTAAGGCCACCCGTAGAAGCCGCCTTCCCGTACGCCGACGATGTAGTCCGGCGAGACATCATCACCGATTTCGTCGCGCTCATTCACTGCAGCCCACAACACTCCGGTATTTGGCGCCCAAGCCATTCCCACGGGGTTGCGCAGACCGGATGCGTAGAGCCGCTCACGTCCCGTGGCGACATCGACGGCGAGGATCGCAGCGCGACGCTTCTCCTCCTCCATCCCGTGCTCTGCGACGTTCGAAGCCGATCCGACCGAAACGTAGAGCGTGCGGCCATCCGGGCTCAGAAGCAGGTTGCGTGTCCAGTGGTTGTTGTAGCCTCCTGCCGGAAGCGTCATCAGCAGCTTGGGGGCAGCGGTGATCCGGGTCTGACCCGGCTGATACGGGAAGCTGACCACTCCGTCGGTGTTGGCGACATAGAGGCGGCCGTCGGCGTATTGCATGCCGAATGGCTGATTGAGCCCCTCGCGAAGAACGAAGCGCTCCTCGGCTACACCGTCCCGATTGGCATCGCGCAGCAAAGTGAGGCGATTGGCGCTGTAGCCGGTCGTCTTCGACAAAGCCTGACCACGCTGAACTTCCGGGTCGGCCTCAAGCTTGGGCTTCGTGCGCGCTTCGGACACGACCACATCGCCATTGGGCAGAAGCAAAGCCTGACGCGGATAGTCGAGCCCTCCGGCGAACTTCACAACCTCATAACCGCGCGGCGCCACGGGCTTGCGCCCCTCGGGCCAGCCGATCGTACGGGGGTGGTTTATGACCGATTTGGTTGCATATGGTTCAGGCTGGGCAGGAAGATTGATAACCTTTGAAGGCGTCTGAGCATAAGCGGTACCCGCGATGACCGTCGATGCGAGGAAGAGTTGGCTGAGGTAAGTCCTGATCATGATGGCTCCGATTATCCTGAGCCAAGAACCATCCAGACACCGCGAGTATCCGTCAGTCGCTATCGAGACATGAAATGTAACCTTGCTTAACCTGGCTGCTGATCAAACTTCCTCGAATGTCCGCAAGCCAGAGAGCAGGTGCCATCCTTGAGCGTGGATGGATCTGGTGGGCGTATCACCGCTCAGGATCGGCAACCAGGATGGGCGCGGTACTTCGTGCATGAAACGTACAGGGCAATGCGAAATCTGATGCTTCTTCTGCCTCGCGGCGTCTGCAGACCCACTATCGGTAGAACACGCCTGTAACGCAGCGGACGGCCGGGTTCACGACGTGCCCGAACGTACCGATCGCGCGTCAAGAAATTGAAGGATGCTGTCGGCGGCGTTCTCGTCCGCCGGACTGCGAAAGTCGCCGACGGCATCCATCATCGTTTCACGCTGCATGGCCTTGTAAAGCCCGTGGTCCGCTGTAGCACGCCGCAGTGCGCCAAGGACCTCGTTCGGCGTCGTGACCGTCTCGCCGAGGCTCCACATGGCAGGTAGCTTGGTGTCACCCGCACCGGCGTCAGCGACTTGATCGATAAAGACGCATGGGCGGGGAAATATCAGCCATTCAAACAGTTGGCTGCTGAAGTCGCCCAGATATATGTCGGCGCCGAGAGTGTAGGTCATGTTCATGCAGCGTTCGGACCCGAGATCGACGATAAGCCAATCGGGGTCGGAGAGCGCTTCGAGCGCTTGGCGTTCGGCAGGCGCCTTGGCTGCGAACAGACGCACATGCGGCGCGACGATCAGATTGAATCTGCCATCTTCCTTGACGGTCCGGATCAACTCTTCGCCAAATCCTGCCCAGCTTCCACGACGCGGGTGGAAATGGGGATTGTAAAGAATGGTCGGCCGCTCGTTGGCGAACAGCTTGCGACGCGCCAGCCTTTGCAGGCGGTTCAACCCCGCCAGTTTGACCTGCCCAATCGCGAGTACCCGCTCGGGAGGCATGAGTCCCAACTCGACAGTGCACCGTACATCCGCCGGACCTGCTACCAACGCGAGATCAAACAAGGAAAATCGGCGGTCCACTCCCTGGCCGCTCGCCCGCCGCGGACCGCCGACCCCGTGGGGAATGTGCACCATCGGTGGGCAACGCCCCGGCAGGCGCGTGAGCCAAGTTGACGTACGCTCCAGCGCGACGATGCAAGTGAACTGGCGCATGCGCCCAGACCACCAAGTCAGTCGCACAAGCTTCAAAGGGCCGCATGCGCCCAAGAACCTCAAGGCCCGATCCACGATGGTCGGCAGCGTCAGCACCGTGATCGTTACAGGCCCTGCATTCAGCGCTTCGAGCATGTCACGCGCAGCACTTGCATCGGAGCGGGAGGGTGTGAATACCTCGACGATTACGCCCTGACGGCGCGACAATGCAGCAGCCACCGGCAAACCATGAAGAAATTGGTGAATGCCACCAACTAGCACAAACCCAACCTTATACATGATAAGGTACGAAAGTCAGATCAGAGCAAAATGATTTGATAACGCAAAATTTTTTGATAAATGGAATACTACTATTCATATTGATGGGCCGTTATGATAATACTTGCTCTAGCTGATAGCCGCTGGTCTATCAAATAAGCGCAGTTTATCCGAGCCCAAAGTCGCAGCAGTGCGCGATGCAAGACAAAAGATTGCCGTCAAAGCATATCGGACCCGACGGGTCGCGCAAGATCACGCTTCACTTGCGAAACGAGCGAGTGTGCGCTCTTCGTTCTGTGACACCAAGAAGACCACCTGGACGGCTGGTCGTTGCAAAGCCAGCTAATCGGCTTGCACCGCGCCACAGCTTGCGCCTGCCTTTTGGCTTTAAGTATCACCGCCAAAGCGAGGCGCACGTCCGAAGTCACCCCTCGAAAACGGGCGATCTTCGAACAGGTAACCGTAGTAGAACGTACGCAGGCGCCGATGGAACACACGGATGCGATCCTGATAGCGCAACTGGGCCGACAGATCAGTTCGGGCCATGCGCATCAGCAACGACTGCACGCCAACGGAAGGTAATAGCCAGCCGAGCGCCCGTGCCGCTCTGTCGCGTGCTTCCAGACTGTTGCGATAGTCGTGCACGCGGGATGCAACGCTCTCGTCACCGTTCTGATGAAAGGCAAGATACCACTTGTAGTGAAACTCCGGACCAAGCGGCGCCGAGCCACTCCACTCAGGGTGGCGGGCATAGAAGCGGCGCATCGTGTCTTCGCGCGGTATATCCCAGGCGCGGTTCACCTCCTCGCGTTGTGCCAGCGCGATCTCGGCGCCTTGGTGGATCGGCACCGCCATGTTGATGGCGACGTTCGCCAGTGCCGGTATGACAAGGACCAGCAACAGCCAGGCCGATGCCAGCGTCGCCGCATTGGCGGCCGAGCTCCAGCGCAACTGGTTGACCCACGCCGCTAGAACGACCCAGAACAAAAGGTAGGCAAGGACAACCGCAAGCACGATCAACGTCGCGGCGGCGCCAGCTCCGTTCATGGCAGCGGCCAAGGTGAACGGCAAGCCAAGCGCTGCCCACAGCAGCACGAGCCGCAGTGCGCCGCGTCGGCGCCACAGCGTTCGTCCGCCGCCGGAAAGTGCCTCCAGCAGTCGTCCCCGTCCGGCCTCCTGCTCGCCGGAGACAAGATCATGGAACAGCGCGATCACGAACAACGGCGCGAGGAACACCAGCACGAAGGCAAAATCGAAGCGGCCGGCGAGCGCCAGTTCAGGGTTGAACGTATCGCCGTCGTAGATCTGCGCTTCCAGCCCCAGAGCCCGAACACGCAGGATGTAAGGCGAGACGTCGCGCATGCCGAGCGCGGCGAACGCGAGCCGGGATGGAGCATCCCAAGTGGGATGAAAGCTGTAATACGCGGCGCTGCCTGCATCGTGTGACAGCTCGACATGGTCGGCTACGGCTCCGATATCCTCCGCATGAGCAGTCCAGATCGCTGCGATCGCCTCGCGTTGCCTTTTCACCTCGGCGGTGCCGAGTGCCAGCGCGATGACGGTAAGCAAGGCCAGCAAGGCGAGCGCGATCACCGGCAGGCGCTGGCGCGAAAGCAGCCGCAGTTCATGCATGAGAAGCATCATCAACCTGCTCCCAGACGGCGAGCCGCGAGGCCTAGCAGCCCGACCGCCACGACCAGCCAGCCCAGCACCACGGCAAGGCCCGGTAAAGCTGCGCACGCGAGGGCCGCCCCGCTCGGAGCAGCGAAGCGAAAGCCAGCCACGGCCCGCCACCGTTCGGCCGAGACTCGTTTGCGACGGTCGGCGCCAGGGTCTGTCGCGATATCATCGGCGTAGCTGACATCCTCCGCCTGCATCGCGTTCAAGCGCTGTACCAACGCGTAGCGGTAGGCCTCCGCCTGTTCGAGGAAGCGGCGATGGCCGTCGAGGTCCGTTCCTGCAGCCGTCATCGAGAGCGAACGCAGTGCAATGACGGGGCTGAGCAGGCCGATCATATCAACGAGGGCGTTCTGGCGCGCTTGTGCGTTGAAGGCGGTCCCGGCGTAGCGGTTGAACAACGAGGAGGTCATGCGCTCGCCCTCCATGGCAACGACGCCTTTGTAGTTAACCGGCAGATCCTCGACCCGGTTCGCGCCATATCGGTCGAGTACCGATTGCTTGAACGCAGCGAAGTGCGGGTCGTCCGGATCATGGCTATCGCCCATCGCGCGCAGATCGCGTGCGATGGCGACGTCAGTTTGCAGTCGATTGGACAGAGGAACTGCCGCACTTGCCAGATCGGCGGCGGCGCGCGGCAGCAGGATGGTGGATATGGCCCAAAGCGCCGTTAAAACCAGCAGCGCGTCCCTGCTCCGGTCGACGCACGCAGACACCAGCGCGATAACGACGGCCCAGAGCGCCAGGTAGGCACCGTATGCCGTCGCGATGACCACCATCGGGAGAGCCGACGCTCCCGGCTGGCCGATGACGGCGACGAGGCCAAGCATGGCCGGCAAGCCTGCGGCCATCGCCACGACGCTCAATGCCAGCAGCTTGCCGAGGACAATCTGCCTGCGCTTGACGCCTTGCAGCATGAGCATCCGCAGTGTGCCCCGCTCAGTCTCGCGCGCCAGAACACCATAGCCCAGGAAGATCAGCAGCAGCGGCGCCACCGCTTGCAGCACGGTTGCCGGCGTCAACTGGCCAAAGCGGATGAGCACCGAGCTTTGGCGCACGTCTCCGAAATTGGCGGTGTTCTGGCGGTGCCCCTCCAGGAACATACTGTTGCCGGTGAAGGCGTCGACACCCGGATCGAACGCGGCGAGCGGCCCGAGCGGACGGAAGATGAAGGTTCCATAATGCACCATTCTGTGCGGGTGGCGGTCGGGCTGCGCATCGAACGCCGCCTCGGCCGCATGTGCATGGCGAGAGCGCAGTTCGGCAATGCCGCGCTGGTGTGCCCAAGCGCTGGCGACCGCAGCCAAGGTCAACATGAGCAGCAAGGCGATGCCAATAATCGCCACGCGATTTCGGACCAGCAAGCGCAACTCGTCGCGCGCGATAAGCGTGACTGTACTCATGCCACCTGGCGATCCGGTACAATCTGAAAGCGAGCGTGCAGCGCCCGCACATCGAACCGCTCTACCCCGTCGGCGGCGACTTCGTGTGCGATGCGACCCGACTCCAGGAGGGCGATCCGATCGGCTATGTCTGCGGCTGAAAGCAGGTCATGGGTGACCATCAGCACTGCAGTGCCCCGCGCCCTGACTTCGACCAACAGCCGGTGAAAGTCGGCGGTGGCGCGCGGGTCCAGTCCCGATGTCGGCTCGTCCAGCAGCATGACCGGGACTTGCCGCAGAAGGGCGACAGCTATCGCCACCTTCTGGCGCATGCCTTTAGAGAAGCTGCCTAGTCGCTGATGCCACGCCCCTTCCTGCAGACCCGCAGCGGCAAAGGCATCGGTTATTACGCCGTGCCGGGTGCGTTCGCCCGACAGGGCAAGCAGGTAGTCGGCATTTTCGACCGCAGAGAGATGTTCGTACAGCGCGACATTCTCGGGCAGGTAGGCGATGAGCCGACGCGCCGCGTCCGGACTTCTCGCGGGATCGATGCCGCACACTTCGACCGTTCCCGTCTGCGCTAAGGCGAAACCCAGCAAAGCCGCGATCGTGGTGGACTTGCCTGCTCCGTTGCCGCCCAACAAGGCCGTGATGCTGCCCCCCGCGACAGCAAGAGAAAGGCCGTCCAGGACGACCTGCGATCCATAGGCAAGGGTCAGCTGGCTGATGAGGATCGGGGCCTTCTCGTGCATGGTACCTCGCGTAGCTCGACGATGACGACCATTGGCCCATTTCAGCTGATGTAACAAGATATCATTGACGATGTTATATCGTCACTTCTAGTGGCTCCGTCATGATGGATCTGTCCGTCCAATCCGACTTGCGAAAGGAAGCACCTTGCAATCGTCTCTGCGCGCTACTTCGGCAACCGCAGCCCTCCCCCTTGCCCTAGCGCTATCCTGCTCACCGGCGCTGGCCGAGCCCGAGGACATGCCGGACGAGCAGCGTGACGAGATCATCGTCAGCGGCGTGCGCCAGCCCTACCGGGGTGACTTTGCCCTGCGAGAAATTCCTCAGGCCATCGCATCCATCGATGGAACGACGCTGGAGCAGAACACCATTCTGCGCCTTACCGATGCGCTGGACCTCAACGCCTCGGTGGTTCGGCAGAACACGCTGGGCGGATTGTGGGACAGCTTCGCCGTACGCGGCTTCGCGGGCGATGAAAACCTGCCTAGCGGCTACCTCGTCAACGGCTTCAATGCCGGTCGTGGCTTCAGCGGGCAGCGGGACGTCGCCGGGATCGAGCGCGTCGAAGTCCTCAAGGGGCCTGCCGCTGCCGTGCTCGGACGCGGAGAGCCGGGTGGGTCGATCAACCTGGTCACCAAGCAGGCTCAACTGGGCCATACTTTCGGCAGCGTCTCGGTGCAGTATCGCAGTTTTGACACTTTCAGAGCAGAGGCGGATGCAAATCTGGCGCTCACCG
>Ga0182215_1000014_pt1 | contig 35030 bp, 50 predicted proteins | sample G5R1MG_24_FD_128404 | JGI IMG/M metagenome (GOLD analysis project Ga0182215, IMG submission 128404) | Switchgrass phyllosphere microbial communities from Michigan, USA - G5R2_NF_03OCT2016_LD1 MG | ecosystem: Host-associated > Plants > Phyllosphere > Phylloplane/Leaf | place: USA: Michigan... | reverse complement strand
TTCCGGCGAACCGGACAGAACAGGGATGGTGGCAGGATCTAATCGAGCCGCACCGCGACGGACGCGGGCCACTCGAAACGCGGTTCTTCCGCAGTCGCTTCAATTTCGGCGTGCCCGGTAACGAGGGCGCGAAGTTCAATAGCTCGCCACCGTTCGGGTGCGTGCTGGTTATCTGGAAGCGCACACCCCTCCTCGCGGAGATCGAGCGGCTGGGGGCGGGGGCGTGATCGCCGCTCTCTACGTCGAGAAAGGCGGGGCCTATGCGAATCTGCCCGGCGTCGATCCGTGGGATCAGGAGCGCGACGCACGCGCCTATGCTGGGCCGCATCCGGTGGTGGCCCATCCGCCCTGCCAACGCTGGGGCAACTTCTGGTTTGGCGGCACGCACCCAGGATCGAAGCGATACGAGCTCGGCGACGATGGCGGATGCTTCAATGCCGCGCTGTCCGCCGTGCGAACCTATGGCGGTGTCCTCGAGCATCCCGCCAGCAGCAGAGCCTGGGCGCACTTTGGTCTGAACGCGCCCCCGTCAGACGGGGGCTGGGTAGCGGCGGACTTTGAGGGCGGCTGGACCTGCTGCGTCGATCAAGGTGCTTATGGCCACCGGGCGCGCAAGGCGACGTGGCTCTACGCGCACGGCTGTGATCTACCGTCTCTGACGTGGGGCAGGGCGCAAGGCGACTTCATGTTGCTGCGCGCTATGTCAGCGGGCCGGATGCGCGATCGCGGGCTGGACGGACATGCCCCGGTGATCGCCCGCAAGGAATGCTTGGCAACGCCTGAGCCGTTCCGGGATCTGCTGCTTTCGATCGCGCGCACCGCTCGACCGCAACGTGCCGCAGCCTAACCCCAACCACCCCGCCTGGTGCGCGGGGCAATCCAACAGGGAGAGACGATGTGGGATATACGATAATCATCGGTGACGCAGCATTCGAAGGCTGCAAGGAAGACGCATATTTGCGGGTGTGGGCGAAGGGTGAGGCACACGATGCCGCGCCAGTGTTCCCGAACGACCCCATGACCGGCAATGGCAATTCGCGGTCGCCTTCATATACCGGCTGGTCAGAGTTCTGCCGACAAACTGGCCTGTACGGAATGTTCTTCGGCCTCGACGGTCGGCGCAATCCGTACATGCAGCCCGACCCCGATTGCCACCGCGAGACGCCGATCATGTCCAACCATCCGGGATACGAGGCGATCAACGCGGAGGATGTGCTCGCGATCAAGCAGGCGCTTGACCTGCACGTCGCAAAGCACGGTGAGCTTGAGCCGGGTTTCCGCGGATGGCTCGAAAAGGAGGAAGACGCGCCGCCGAACGCAGAAGCATGTGCGACGCGCGCCCGACTTTTGTGGCTGCACTATTGGGCAGATTGGGCGGTCACGAACTGCGAGTGGCCTGTAATCGCAAACGCCTAACCCCCACCCCTTCACGCGCGGGGGTATCGTTGATTGAACGGGAGAGAGATTGTGGAAGAAGCGAAAATCATCAAAGCGGATCGCGAGGCGGCAGAAAGCTTCTTCGAAGGCCCTTGCACGCAAGGTATCCTAGAGTCTCTGTTCGCCTATCACCGCATCGCCCACACCCCGCAACCCGACGCCGGAAATGAAGATGACGAGGTTATCGGTCATTTCGCTATGTTGTATCGAGAGTACGGCCTAGCCGATGACGCGACTTTGGCTCCCTGCGCGCTGGCGTTGAAAGCCAAGGTCCTCGCCGCCCTCCGCCCCACCTAAGCGTCCGCGCCCGGCAGCACCGCGTACCTACCGCATGGACAGAATTGAATATATCGCCCGCCTCTTATGCCGCATCGACGGCTACGACGAAAACGCGGACGATCATGGCAGGCCGATGTGGATGAACTACCGCGATAACGCGCGGCTCGTGATTGAGGCGGTTGAGCAATTTGAGAGGGATGGTGATGATGGACATTGAGAACGAAGCAATCCGAGGTTTCCAGGCGGCTGTTGCAGCTATCAGGTCATGGGCCGATGGTTTTTACAGCGACACGACGGCTAATAATCTGCGCGCAGTTGCGATCGATCTTGAAAGCAATCGGGATGCAATACTTGCAGCCGCCGCCCTTGCACCCCCGCCGCAAACCTGAAAGCAAGGGCCATGCAGACCAAGTGGACCACCCCGCGAGAGTATATGATCCGGTTCACCGACGACGAGTGGCGGGCATACACTGCCGCCGACAAGGGTAGGCTGGCGCGGATCTATGCGGGATACTTGACGGCTATTGCGGCGCGGCGGGGAAAGTGATAGCAGGGGGCGTTGCTGTGGCGGTTGTGCCGTTATTGATGTAGCAGTCGCCAGCCGTGGACACGGGTCAACCTGGTTATTGATGTAGACTGTGCGGCCCGTAGACACGGACCCTGCCACAGCAACGCTTAAGTCCCGCAAGGGCCACCCCAGTTGCGCAACGGGTGCTCGATTTGGTTGGCGGATGGCAAAAGACTCGCCCTTTGTGACGAGTACCATCCGCCACCCGTTCCGCCGCAGTTTAGGACGGAGAGAACTCGGTCGCTGCGGGGGTCGGTCGGAATCGCGACCCACCTATCGAACTACCGCAAATTATTCGGTAGTTGCGCGAATCATCAGGCGCGGTCAGCCTGCGCGAATGAAGCGACCCGCATCCACCCCGCTCAACGACGCGCCTGCCGGCCTGACCGATCGCGATTTGCTTGCGGCATACCAGCGCACCACCGGCGAACCCGGTGATCCCCAGGTAGAGGCGATCCTAGCGGAGATCGAACGGCGCGGGCTCGACATCTGACGCGCTACGAACGGGATACGACCGCGCTTGCCGTGCAGATCCTGCGCGCCGCGGTCGACACCAGCCGCACCGCCAAGGTCGACACCCCCGCCGTTCGCCTGGCCCTGCGCGTGCTGCTCCCCCATTGCCCCGAACGCTGGCCGCTGGTGAACCTGTGGGAATCTGCGGGCTATGACGAACCGATCTTTCGCGGGCAGAACGTCAGTGCGGCGTTCAACGCAATCGTGATCCAGTTGGGGAAGTCGGGGGCGTGGCGCGAACCAGCCCCCGGGCGCCCGTCTACGCCGCCTTAGCCACCGAGCTAACCTCAATGCGCCGGCCAAACGCATCCGTCAGGAACTGCCGCACCGAAACAGACGTAGGCGGTGACGATCCCAGAACGTAGGTAACCCCGCCATCCTGAAGCTTGTTGCCGCTGCCGTCGTACCAAGCGTGCCCGGTCGTCAGGTGGCGGTACGGCGTCAGCAGTGTGACCGTCAGGGTCTGGCTTGCCGCGTATGTGCCGGCGATCGTGGGTACGCCCTTGGTCGGAGTTGCCCACTGCTCGATGAAGTAGCCATAGTATTTGCCAATCTGAGCATCGCGCACGCCGGCAAAACGCTGGTTGATGTCATCACCCGCCTCGAGATCGCGCATCATCATGTAGCTGTGATTTTCGTTCGGGTACGGGCTGCCTCCCGAACCTGCATACTCAGTGAAGTAGGTTTTGTCGGCATTGCGGACACGACGCATCCGCTCGGAAGCGTGGAAGTTTGCAGCCTCACGTTTGGTTGGGCTTTGATAATAATCGATCAGGAATTGCACCAGCAAATTGCGGTGCGCGACCTGTTCGGCAGACGTTCCGTTGAACGCACGATTATACTTCGGGTCGTCATAAAACATCGTATCGAAGCCGGTGGTGCCGCCTTCATACGCTGCCCAGAGTGGCGCCACACCCTTGTCATTCGTGAACGTTGCGAGCTTATCGGCAAAGCGAACCGCATTATCGACGGTGTAAGTCTGACCGAACATCGCAATGTCATGAAGGTTTTCGGGAGACGCCACTGCAATATTCCCTGCCGCTAGGTCGGCAGCGATTGTCGTCGACGTATGGTCCTTGAGAGTGAAGTACACCTTGTTAGTTGCGGCATCGGTGAAATAGTCCAGCCGAGCCGTGAAGAGGCCTACATAGGAGACGGCTTTGTACGCCGTACCCGTTGCCCACTGACCGCGGTTGCCGCTGTTCAGACCAACGTTGCTTTCACCCATCGGGCTATAGTCATAATCGGCGGTCAGATAGACGTCGGTGTAAGCAGCCGCCCCGAGCGTGTCGAAATGGCGGTTGAAGTTGGTGACGTTCGGGCCGCCCTGGTGAAACACGCCGTTGGTAGCGCGAACCAGCTGGTCGCCAAGGATAGCCTTGGCAATCCCGAATGTCACAAGCTGGCGATGCGCCAAACCGTACAGGAATGCGGTGCTAACGTAGCCCTTTTCCGAATTATCGACCGGTGCGCGCAGATCGGTTCCGGTGTTGCTCGGTCCGAATGCCTGCGTCGAAATACCGATCGCGGCGAGCTGCAAATTGCCATCTGCATAGAGCGGCGCGGTATTCCACGGCTCGTTTGAAATCTCAAAAATCAGCTTGCAGTTGGGGTTCGCGTTCGCCTTGAAGTAGCGGCACGCGCCGTCAACATAGTCGTCAGATACGCCGGCCTGCGCAACCCAGTGGAAATGGCACGGGTCACCGCCACGCTCTTGCGTAAGCTTGTTCATCAGACGCACCTTCATCTCGAAGGACTGCGCGTCTTTGTTCAGCGGCATCGTGCCACCGCTCATGCGAACCGGGGCAACAACGCTCAGCGCTTCCGTGCCGGTCGAGCCAGACGGGAACGTGATGCTTTGAAAACAAGCCGCCCAGATGTCGACCGAGGTGTTGTAGTTCTGGATGAAGTTGCGCACGTCCGCCCACGTAGTAGCCGTTGATGGCGGGGTCACAGTGATTGTGAAGTCACCATTAGCATCAGGCCCTGTCAGATCGTGTTGGCCTGCTCCAGACGGGGCATTGATGCCGATGAGGATCTTGTTGGCGTAAGCCATGATCGGAGGCTTCGGCATGCCGAACGTAGCACCCAAGCGCTCCATCAGGCGAACCTTGGTCCGGAGCGCTGCGTAGTTCGGTGCCACCCCCGTTGCAGATGCCGTGAAGATCAGGCCCCCGACAGTCGCCGTTGCGTTTCGATAGCTGCGGCTCGGGTAAAGGTTGTCGCTCGGTGTGCGATCTGCCCAGCCGTGCGACGCGTGTGAGCCAGCGCCGTTCGAGATGCTCATCTGGAGATCGCGGATGACCGAGAAGTATTTCCAGATCGCAACGTACGGCGGGTAAAACTCTTCGGTTGTGGTGAAGTTACCGTTCAAATCGCCTTCAGCTAGGAAGGGCTGGATGCACGTGCCGTTGCCGGAGTCACTCTGGAACTGAACCTCAAACCCCCATAGCACGCCGTCATCCGCGGGTGGCGTGTAGGTGAACACTGCTTTCTTCTGGCCGGACAGCGTTTGGAGGTTCGTGATGGTGCCCTTGGGATCGCCACGCTCTGAATAAGCCGCCACGGTGATTAGCCGCGTGTCTCCAGCCGACTGCGACCAATCGATGACCATGTTGCCGCCCGCTTTGGATGGACGGCCACAGATCTTACGATAAGTCGTGCCAGCAGACATCTGCTTGAGGTTGCCGCTCTGGTCGAGGTCAGCGATAGCGTTGTCGACAGAGAAGCCCGGCTGCTTACCCCACGCGCTCTGCGTGAACATATTAGTGAATACGCGAAGCCCGCCGTAATAATCAGGCGAGACGAGGTTGTTGCCGGCTCGAGCTGCACCAAACGTCGTCAATGCAGCCCCCACAGGCGTAGCACTTGCCACAGCCGATCGCGGCCCTTCACCAGCCGAGCTGACTGCCGAAAGCGCGTAGTAACGCATCACCCCGTTCGTCAGCCCGAGGTCAATGTAAGGAGATGCCGAGGTGATCGTGCCAACCAGTGACAGGGCGTTTGCTGCCGACCCGGCATACAAGCGATGCCCGGTGATTGGCGAACTGCCAGGCGCACCGTCCGTCCAGGCAAGCGTGATGCGACTGTCACCGGGCGTTAGGCTTAGCGTCGGAGCTACGGGCAAGACCGACGCGGTCTCAAGTGCCGCTAGACGCGCATTGAGTTTGTCGATGGCGGGCAGAAACAGGTCGCCCGTAGGGGTGTTAAGTCCTGTTCCAAAATCGATGTTAGCCATGTGCAAATCCGATCCTGCATGGAAAGAGATTGTAATTTGAGATTTGACCTGCCAACTTAAGGGGGGCGGTCATTCCGGGATTTTGTCGATGACACTGGAAGCATACGTGTGGTGGTTTATTGCGATCGGTTCTCTGGCCGCTTTGGCGGTGTATAAGTGGAAGATCGAAAAACCGTGGACGCACTGCCTTTCCTGCCGTGAGCCGGTAGCTCCCGAAGAAAACGGCATGTGCGAGTGGTGCCACCAAAACCGTACTTTATAGTGCCGCCAAGACCTTTTTCCTGACGGCGCTACTAATTTGCTGCGGCAATTCCTCACGCCACTGCTGCCGCGCCGCTACCGTCCAGATGCCACAGTTCGACAATGTTGGAGGCGGTATAGGAGAGGGGCGTGTTCATGACAGTGCCAGCCTGCTCAGCGTTAAACACTGCAACATCGCTAACCGAACCAGCAAAGATAAAGTTTGGCGGGTTGGACGCACCGTGATGGCGAACGCCAAACGGCGTGTTGTTCGCAACCGTATTGTTTGTCTGCGACAATGTGCCAAGCTGCGTGCCGTCCAAGAACACCGTTGCACTTGTGGCCGTCACGTTGAGCACAACGGTATGATTTGCCCCATCGGCGATGACCGGAAGCGTACCGCCGCCACTGAAGCTACCGCCACCAATGAAGTTATTGCCGCCTGTGGTTTGTGGCGCGACGTTCGCAGTCAGGCGGCCATCAGTACCCATGCCGATCGCAAAGCGGTCGCCCTGCGATACGATGATCTGCACAGCCGTACTTGCTGCCGAAGGCGACTTAAAGCGAACTGCGATTGAGAACGGAAAACCAGCCGGCACACCCGGAACGTTTGCTCCGGCAGTTCCAAAAGTTCCCGCTGAGCGGCCGTACCCACCGTTAAGCGTCTGTCCGAATGCGGTGTTATCGTCCGCCGCATAGGTTGCGCTGGTCATCGTCAACGCATCGCCTGCAAACGTAGGCGCAGGTGAGACGCCAGACGCTGCAACGGTGATCGGAGAGGACTTCGGCGAATTGCTTACGCTAGCAAGCGTCTCAACCAAGCCATTCGACGTCGTGCCAGCCGTTCCCGAGCCAGACCAAGAATAGGTGCGCGCACTGCTGTTGATTGTCAGGCCCGTAACATTGCTCGTAATCGTCGATCCGCTCGTTGCGTTGGCGATAGTGCCGGTCGACGCGGTTCCAACCTGAATTGGCCCAGACAACGCCAAGGTATTGAGCGTTACGGTAGGGGCGCGAGGGGCCAGCAAGAACAGTGAGTTGATCACTGGCTTAACGATGGCTGCAAGCTTGTCCTGCCCGAGATTGGTCGGATGGAGCTTGTCCACATAGAGCGTCGTGTCGTTCGGTGAGCTCGGGTAGGTCCCCATCGTCGGATCTGCAGCAAAGTCGATGATGGCGTCAGCACCACCGGAGTTTGCACGGACTAGGGTATTATAGTCGGCCAGCGCCTGACGGTGTTCAGCAGTATCCTGTCCATCAGTGAAGGGTAGCAGCGTGGTAACTGCCACGTAGAAACCTTGGTTTTTGTACTGTGAAATATAGCTAGACACCATTGAATAGAGAGCGGTTCCGCTGGTGTTATTCACGCGAATGTCGTTTGTGCCACGTTCAAAGATGGCGATATTGGTTTTACCGCTCTGATAAAGCGATGCCAAACCGTTGGGTACGTCAGTGGGAATCTGCGCGACCTGTCGGCCCGTAATCGAATACTGGTTGGCGATCGTGACCGCGCTGCCGTAACCAATGCGGTTGATGTACGCATAGCTCGCTTGAAACCCGGCTGCGATGCTGTCGCCGACCTGCACCAAAACACCGGCTGATGTTTTAGTCAGTAGCGCAGTCATTGTCGTATTTAGCGAGGACACACCCGACAAGGTCGCATTGAGCGTGTCGATCGCATCGGCTGCACTGGTATTCGTATCGAAGGAAGTCTTGATGGCCATGATAAAATCCCCTGATTAGCTGCGCGCGAACATGCCGTCCGCGAAGAATGGGTCGGTGAAGAATAGGCGGTTGGAACTGGTGTTTTCGGCTGCGGCGATGCCGTTCTGAAGCTTGACGAGCGACGCGTAGATGCTGTCCCCGGTGTTAGGGCCATTGCCGAAGTTGATGCTTGGCGTGGGCAGACCCAGAGCAGACAGACGCTGTTGAGTGGCCAGCAAAGGCGAGTAATACCCCTGCGCGCTCGCAAACACGGTCGTCGTGTTGGCAAACGTGACATCGGGCAGCGGAATAGGCTGTGGCGTTGCTGGCACAGGGGGCGGGTTCCCAGCCCCCAACGGCCAGCCATTGAGGATCGCCCTACTTGTCATCGCTAACCATCCCCAGATTTTGCCGAGCCAAGCCCACAGCGAACTCATGAGCGCTTAGCGCGTAGGCTGCGGCACCGGCGCAGGCGTGCACGTCTGCGTCACCCACGATGGCACCGGAGGGCACGCTAACAGGAACGCCGGCACTGCCACCTGAGGCGGGGGCAGGGGTTCCGCTGGGTGCACGACCAGGGCACGCTGGCACCCGGTGAGCAGCGATGTAGCGATCAGCATCAGAGCGAGCGTCGGCAACAGCTGCCGCGTGGTCGGCGTCGGCTTCATTGGCTTGTTCCTTGTAGCGGGCTTCGGTGTCGGCGATGGCCTTGCGTGCGGCTGCCAGTGCGAGCTCCTGCGCAGGGCCGACCTTGGCGAGCGCAGCGTCACTTGCTCGAGCCGCGGCACGCCACTGGTTGCGGTCGATCGTGATGAATGCAGCCCACAGCAGCGCGGCGATCGCGATGCCGCCAAAGATCTTGCTGGTGAGCGCGGAGAAGGGATTGAAGGTCATGGTCGCACCCCTTGTTCAGCAAGATGGTCCGCCGTCTGCTGCGCGCTATCCGCCGCCGTCTGCGCGCCCGCGATGGCGTCTTGCGGGACCGGCGTTTGCGCTGGACCGGCAGCGGCAAGCTTCTCGGTCAGGCTGGTCCGGTCCGCCGCATCATACAGCGCGCGGATCGAGCCGATGACTTCGCGGAACGACAGCAACAGCGCGGTCAGCCCGAACGCCTCCGCCGACGGCACGCGACCGTCAGGCCCGATATGCTGGCCGATGATTGCGAAGGTCCAGCCGATCAGCCCGAGCAACGCCGCGGCCAGCAGCGACAGGGCGATGAGGCCCCATTCTTGAAGGCGGCTGGTCATGCCAGACCTACCCGGTTGGCCATCCAGCCGAACAGGAAGCTTTCGTTCGCCGTGCGGTTGCGCGCCAGGTCGAGATACCGTGCGCCCTGTGAGCAGTTCAACCCCTTGAGCAGCGCACTTTCTGCCGCCGCGCGACCGCGAACTGCGATCAGCCGACCGAGCGCTCCGACCGTACCCGGTCCGATAACCCCGTCTTCCGCGATGTCAGCATAGTCTTTGCCGCCGCGGTTGAGCGCGTTCAGCCATTCCTGCAGCCAACGCCGCGGGTAAGCGACGCCCATATTAACGCCGGTGTCGAACAGTTCCTCAGCGATTGCCGGACTGATGACGGCGACCGCGGCGAACCCAGGCTTCTCGAAATACTGCCGCCGATAGATGTCGATCGCGGACGCACGCGGCATGTCACGCATGGCACCGTTATAGCCGTTCGCCCGGGCTACTGCTGCGGTGATCCCGAACATGGTCTCGCCGCCGGTGTCGTCCTTGTGGTTGACGTAGCCGCCTTCGCGACCAATGATTCCGTCGATCATGCTATCGATGCTCATTCCCCGATCCCCCTGATCGTCGCAATTTTACGCATCGCGCTAGTGATCCCCATGTCGCTGGTGACGGCTTGCTCGATCAGCTTGCGCGCGTGCTGCAGTACGGTGTTGCTGGGGTCGGCGCGCTCGAGCTCGCCTGCGACCAGTTCGAAGGCGGCCTGCAAAGACACCATCTGCATGCGCACGACGGTCGCAGCGTCCTTGGCGATCGTTGCGGCTGCGTCGGCCCGCTGAACCTTAGCGTCCAACAGTTCGATCTTTGCGCTCTGCTCTCGGATTTCCTCACGCAAGCGCGCGAAGTCCGCTTCCCGGGCTGCCGTATCGCTGTTCTTCCATGGTCCTCGCTTCCCGATATAGGCGACCAGCACCACGCCGACGGTCGACACGACAATGCCAACCAGCGTCCAGATGCCCGCATTGATGGAGCTACCCGCCGCGGTCCGCACTGCCGTCCCGGCGACAACCTGCGCGGCTGTTCCTGCAAGGGCGCTAGCCATCACTGCCCGGAAGCCTTTTGCGTGCCGTTTGCAGAACTAGACTGATCAGATGGTACGCTGCGACCAGCGCGGCTCCGATTGCCAAAGCGCTGGTAAACAATCGTTCCTCCGACAATGGCGACCTGAGCCAGTGCGAGATAATAAAGCACCCACCAGTAGTGATATGCCGCGATCGGATTGGGATGTGACATGGTAAGGTAGCCGTAAGCGCCGTGCGCAATGCACTGGACCGCGTATGTCAGGCAGACGATCTTGGTAATCGGCGCGGTGTACAGAACGACCAGGATGAACCCTGAGATGTAGTCCACCGTCAGAAACGCAGGCCAAGGTTGCGTATCGCCGGATACCATCACGAACGCGGTATTCGCGAACCAATTAGCCGCCAGAACGAACGCCGTTGCTCGCGCAGCTTCATCGCCCACCGTGCATGCGAGCACGACGGCAACGATCAACAAGACGAGCAACAGCGTCATGTTTCAGTCTTCCGGTGTTAAGCGGACGGGCGGCTTCGGCGGGGTAGGGCTGTTGCCGCCGCTATCATCGGTCGTGGAAACCTTGACGAACTCTGCGGGCTTCGGCGTGACTGCCGGGTCTTCGCCGTTTTCGGGGCGGTTGTGGTTCGGGTTCTTCATGACATTTCCTTTCGTGATGAACGTGCTCACGCGCCTGCAATCCGGGCTTGCCAGATGACAGGCAGGGCTGTGGTCGGTGCTGCCGCGGTTCGGATGGTGAACGTCGTCGTCGTGAAGCTGTCGGCGTACAGATCGGTCGACCCTGCGTTCGTACCGCCTCGCGTTAGCGCAATGTCCTGCGCCATCGGTGCCGCGGACAAGCCATGATTGACGACTGTCGTGGTCGCGCCAGCCGCGATCGTGCCGATACCCTTGCCTTGGGTCACATACCCTTGATTGCCGCGGATGAACTTGCTCGCGCTGGCGTCGCTGGCGTCATTGATACCGCCAATCCCGTTGCCGAGCAGGTTGTTGGACTCGATATTGAAATTGTCGCAGCCCGCGCCGATGAACACGCCGAAGCCCTGAATTCCGGCATATAAGCCGTTAGACGCCGTGCAGCCGATCACAGAAAACTGTTTCGTTCCAGCGCCGAACGCGAACCCATGATAGATGTTAACGCCGCCAGTGACGGAGTTGCTCTCGGCTTTGCAGTTGGCGAAATTAATGTCTGTGCAGCTCGGCTGTACAAGGACGCCATGCCCGCCGTTGTTAAAGAAGCGGCAGTTGCTGAACCGCAAGCTGCGGCATTGGTCGAGCGTCAGCCCGGAGCCTACCGTTTCGCGTGCACCCGACCACCAGCACTCCACGAAATCGGTTTCAACCATGCGGCTAAACATCGACGACTCTTTGGCGCTGTCGAAGAACAGGTTGGTGAAGTTGTTGTAGGCGGGCCGTGTGTTGAGTGCATAGTTCACAACGTTCGTGCTGTGCGAGACTACGCCTAGGAGAATGTCGCCGGTGCTAACGGTGAACGCCTCAACCTTGCCTTCCATGCGAATACCGCCACGACGACCGCGCGTGGTGTTTCCGGCATTGAAAATGAAGGTGGTAAGGAACAGGTCATTGAGGTCGCGGACCCAGAAGGCGATGTCCTCATAATCGAACACCAGAACGTTGGTCACGGCGCACCCGACGCCGGTCTGGAAATCCATGCCGACGTAGCTGCTACGCACGGCAACGAAATCAACGGTTGTGAAATTACCGGTATTGCGGATCGCGGTCGCGCCGGAGGCGGGGATGGTGCCGGACGCGAGCTCGTAGATGATCGAGAACCGGTCGAGCTGGCAGAAGTCCCCGGTGACGTTGAACACGCCCTTGTTGGCCGTGCGCTGGGCGATCACGGTCGAGAACCGACCTGCACCCGAGATCTGCATCGTCTGAGTGATGTTGAGCACGTCGGAGATGCGCCACACACCCTGCGGAACGTGCATCCGGGCGCCGGTCAGCTGTGCAGCGGCGATGGCAGCACGGAACGCTGCCGTGTTGTCCATCAGCGGGCCAGCGAACGCGAAATATGGCGCGTCCGTCACGCTCAGCGTTTCCATAGCCTTGGCAGCGAGCACGCCAGGCGGGTAGGATTTGGACCGATCGAACTCGGTAATCTGGTTGGCGGTCTTGTTGTCGACCTGATCGAGCGCGAGCAGTAGCTTAGCCGCGGTCGCAGTGAGGTCGGCGGGTGCGCCGGGAGTGATCGCGCCCTTGAACGTTCCCGCTGCCATGTCGGCCAGCTTGTCGTTACTGACGGCCTTCTCCGGGATGACGCCCGTCGTAGCCTTCAACGCTACGGTGTCGACGATCTGGACGTCTTCTTTACGCGACTGCTCCATACCGAACGGGTCGGCGGTCACGATGTCATAAGTGCCGTCAGCGACGTAAAAGGCGAAGTTGCCGGTCGCATCTGTCAGCACCGGTTGCCGAAGCGGGGTAATACCGTTGTCCGAATATAGCTGAGCCTCGGTATCGTCTTGCCGCAACACACGGATCTGCGCGCGAAACACAGGCGTCCCGTTGTCGTAGCCAAGCCGTCCGCTGTCGAACGCGAGCACCACATCCTGGTACTTCATCATCGCCCGACAGCCTCCCAATAGCAGACGTAGGGGTTGTCGGAGCTGCCGATCTGGAACGCCGTGCGCGGAGTTGTCTGCGAGGTGCGAGCGCTGACCGCGTTGCCGTTAAGCGAACCGAAGTTCATGTTGATAGCGGTCGCATTGATCGCTTCGACGCCGTTCGGGAACGCGATCGGGAAGGGGTAATCGCCCGACCACGTATCCGTGCCGGCCTGACGCGTGCCCCACTGACGAATGATGAACCCGCCGCTGCCGTCCGGACGCCGCTCCCAGAACCCGTTAGCGTTGCCGCCGCTCGAGAGATCCGCTGCAGTCGCCGCACCAAGCGCCGCGCGTGCCTGGGCGTTCGTGTCCGCGTTCAGGAAAGCGATGATGTCGCTCGACAGCCCCGCAAGAATGGCAGTCGCTGCGTCGAGCTGGTCGAACTTCGCGCGCGCCTCTGCCATCACCTGGCGAACCGCGTTGTTCAGGTTCTTCGACGGGCAATTCTCGCCAATAAAGACGCTGCCGACGAGCGTGTTGCTGTCTGCGTTCGTGGACCAGTCACCGACGCTCATCGGCAGGCTCGGTCAATGATCGGGGAAAAGGACAATCGTGCCTCGCGCGTTTTCGGTTTACGAAAACGGCTGCTCGTCAGGAGCTGGGCACGTTGCTGCTTCTATAGCAGGGGTTTGCGGTTTGCTCTAGTGAAAAGTGCTTCCGCGGTGTAGTATAGGGCATGACCGCTCTTGAAATTGCAGCTGCTTGTGCCCTCAAGGCGACGATCGCCGGCTGCTACGTCGCCTATAAGGAACGGAAAGAGCGGTTACTGGCCGAAAAGCAGTGGCGTGGCTCCAGCACCGAACATGCCCCCAAGGGCGCGACGGCGCTCGATCTGGCTCCCAATGCGGACAAGAGCGTCTGGACGCTCCGTTAGCAGGCGAGACAAGGCGCGTTGACCGGTGCGCGTGCCGCCGAGCGCCAGTGCAGCACCGAGGCCTAGGCCAGTAGCACCGCCAACCTGGGCGTTGTCGCCGAGGTAGCCAGCGCCCGCACCTATGCCGCCCGTGCCGAGCAGACCTAGACCAGCGGCGAACACTTCGCGCCCAGCCGTGCCGCTATCAGGGACTTTCGACGGCAGCACCGCCTGTCCGGCGCGCGTCAGGTCGAAGAACGGCTGTGCAGTGGTGCCCTGCGTGCCTCCGAAACGCTTGGCATTGGCCGCAGCCGCCTGCGAAAGCTGGGCAGGACTGAATAGGCCGGTCTCGCCCGTTGCCGAGCCGTTCTTGGCGGCGTTGACTGCATCGCGTAGAATACCGACGTGACGGTATGCGCTGTCAGCCGCAGCAAGGTTCGGCAGCACGTTCGGCGCTTGCCGGTTAACAGCGCCCCGGACAGCATTTTCTACGTCTTTAAGCGCGTTGTTGCCAAACCCACCCATAGCATCCGATCCCAGATCAGTGCTTCGCATGCCCTGTATCATGTCCTGGATTGCTGGCCCGCTGATTGGCTTAGGAGGTCCGACATTCGTGCTTGGGTCAATATACGGATCAATCCTGCGCTTGATGACCTCTTCAAATTCAGGACCAACTCGCGGGATCTGGACACCTGCAGTTCGTGCAGCGTTCAAATCGGTATACAGAGGATTGTCAGGGAACACCTGAGCTCCGTTGAGCGCGCGATCGTACCCTTGCTTTACCGCAGCCTTTGCATTGTCGATGCCCTGCTCACGAATGCCCGTACCCGGCGTAACGCCCAAGTTCGGCAACGCTTGCTGGCCAGCATTGAACGCCGCCTCGTTGAACCCGGTGAAACCATCGCGACGGCGCGCATTTACGATGTCGCCAACCACTGGCAACCCAGCCACGCGGTCTTCGACGCCCTTCAGAACACCGCCCGCAGTCTGCCCGACTGTCAATGGCACGCCAGCAGCCCGCAGCGCCTGCACGTCGGGGTTCGACACGCCACGGATCACCTTACCAGCACCACCAGCAAGCGCGCGCCCGAACATGCCGCCACCAAGCCCCGCCGCAGCGCCGACACCAGCGCCAAGCAGCCGGTTGCCGTCGTCCGCCGAGCCAGCGCCCGACAGCGCGCCGTAAGCCGCATCACCCGCACGCGCTGCCGCAACACCCTGTAGCCCGAAGCGTGCGGCAAGACCTTCGCCTGCGGTCGCGCCAAGCACGCCGCCAGCCATGTCACCGACGAACGATGCGGTCGGGTTGCTCGCTCGCATCAGTGCCATGCTCGCACGCGTCTGTTCTGGATCTGCGGTCAGGCTGTCGAGATTGCTGCCCGTGACCGCATCGCCCGCGGAGATTACCGCCGCACCGAATGGCGACGCTGCAATCTGGTTGAACGTGGTGGTCGGAACCTCGCGCGTGGCGTCGCCGAACGAGCCCTTAAAGCTCGGGTTCTTGCGCAGGTACGTCTGTGCGGCGGTCACCTTGTCCTGCGTCACCTTACCCGCGTAATCAGCCGGAAGCGCAGCATTGATCTGAGCCGCAGTCGCGCCCTGTCGGATCATGGTGTCAAGGATTGAGGACGCAACGCTATCGTTGACAGTGCGCGTGGCCCCCGTCGCGATTGCCATGCCACCGCCGCCCCCGGGATTGCCGGCGAAAGGCGAGGGCAGGCCACCGGTGGGACCAGTAGGCGGCGTGGGAGGTGCGCCTGGGGGTGGTGTTGCGCCGCCAGCGACTGCTGCACCGGGAGCGACGGGGGTGACGCGGCCATTGGCATCAGGCACACCGCCAAGCTGCGATACCGAGCGTTCCACCGCGAGCTGCTGCAACTGCTTGAGACGTGCAATCTTGTCGAGGATCACCTCATCGCGATCGCCCGACTGCGGCAGATACGGGCCGACCGCCATTGCCGCCTCAGTTGCCGTGTTGAGCTGTCCACCGGTAAAGCCGAGCGCAGACCCGACGATACCGCGCGCCGCGTTGCCCGAATTGTCGAAGCGCTGGTTCGCTGTCAGGGGCAGGTAATCGGATAACCCAAGCAAGCCCGACGTCGCGCCGGGTCCCGCCTGATACTTCTGCTCGAGATCGGTGATGATCTGGCCAAGCTGCTGCGCGGTCTTGTACCCGGCAAGCGCATTGTTGCGGGTCGGCGTCTCCTTGTCCGTCGTCGCGCCAGTCTGCACCTTGATTTCGGCCATCGCAGCATCAGCTTCGGCCTTCCGCGCATCAGCTACAGCCTTGCGAGCCTCGACAGGCGCGTTGGCAAAGTCAGCCTGCTTCTTTGCAAGATCGATCTGGGCAAGGGGGGCTTCATACTGGCGGCGCGGATCCGCAGCTTTCACCAGCACGCCAGGCGAGGGGCCGTCAAACTGATCGAACGGGTTGGACTGCGACATTATTGGCCCCCAAGGCGCGACAGAACGTTGTTGGCGTAGGCTTGCGTCTTTGGCCCCCACAGCGAGCGGTTCGGGCCTCCGTGGTAGTAGCGCAGGGCATCAGGCAGGTTGCCGGTCTTCTGCAGCCCTTCCTGGAAATACCCTTGACCAAGCGTGCGCTGGTATTCCGCAGCGATCGGCGAAGTTCCGCTGAGCAGGTCAGGACGCCACGGCAGCCCGAGCTTACCTGCTACGCCTTTTGCCGTCGCCGGAAGCATCTGCGTCATGCCAAGCGCTCGACCGTAGGCCGTCTGCGGGCCAACGGCGCCGGCACGACCACCGCTCTCCTGCTGGATCACTGCATCAAATGCCGCGGCTGGGCTGAAAGGTGCCGGTCCCGCTGGGGGCCGCACCTCCTTGCAAATAGCGCTGCGACGCGCCCTGTCCGTATTTCTGGTCGAACTGCGGCGCGAGGGCAGGGTTCTTCTGCAGCATCTGCACCGCGCCGTCTGGAACAGTGCCCGCGCCGATTGCGCCGGTCGGTCCACCACCGCGCGGCATGAACTGGCGCGTGATGTTGCCGTTTGCGTCGGACACGTCGACGCCCACCAACGGGTTCGCCTGACCCTCGGCATATTTGCGTGCGAGCGAGCCTGTCGGATCGATCTTGTTGAAAAACTGATAGTTCGTCTCGATGCCACCGGTTTTTGGCGTCTGCGGCGCGGTGAACTGCGCCTTGTATTCGCCGGTCGTCGGATCCAGCTGCACAATGCTGTCACCTACGTGCTGCGGCGCGAACATCTCGGCCTGCTGCTTCTGTTGGAGCAATGCGGCCTGCTGCTGCATTCGACGGCGCTCGTCCATCTGCGGCGCGTAGATCGGCTGCATATGCTGCGACTGGAGCAAGGCATCACCGATAGCGCCTGCGATGTTGCGGCCCGTGCCGCCCTGTCCAAAGAACGACGGCTCAGGCGTAGCGGCAGGCTGCTGCGGCATGACAGCAGGCCCGCCCATAGACATCGGCCCCGGAACCCCGAACGGGCGCCCAAACATGCCTGTCTGGAGTGCCATTACTTGAAACCCCCGCCAGCCCACGCCGATAGACCAGCGCCCGCCAAGCCAGCGAGCGTGTTGCCGATGCCCTGCGTCTGCGTCGTCTGATTGTACCCGCCGAGCAGCCCGCCGATCGACGAAGCATAGCTCTGCGCGCCCTGCTGCGGGATCGACGCCTGACCGCTCAGATACTGCAGTAGCGTTTGGATATTGCTGTCACCAGCGTTCGACAGGCCCGCCGCGTTACCAACCGCCGCCTGCTGATAGCCGCGCTCGGTGTTGTAATCCTGGTAGCGCAGGCCGGTCTCGTTCTTCGCCAGCTCGCGCGCCAGAAGTTGCGCCTGCGCGGATCCACCAGCACCGCCGCGCGTCCCGATCGAGGCGTTGACCTTGTTCGCGACGTCGCTGTTCGTGTTGTCGATGATGCCCTGCAGGTTCGGGTTGCTCATCAGGTATTTGCCGCCGAGCACGTCCGTGTTGTAGCTGTTCGCCGCGGTAAGGCCCGGGTTGTTGAGCGTCTGGCCGAGCACCGTGCCCATGTTGCTCTGGAGCGTGTTCGAGATGTTCGCCAGGTTCGGCTGATTGGCCGTGAACGCGTCCTGCACCGCGGTTGCACCGGACTGGATGTAGGGCTTGGCGAATGCGCTCGGCCCCGTCTCGGTCTTGCTCTTCTTGCCCATCAGAGCGCCTTTTCGTACGCGATTGCGCCGGGCTTCCACCCGAGATCGCTGAGGATGTTCGTCCAGCCCTTGCGGCCAAATGCGCGAATGGCGGTGCAGCCGATCTGACGAGCCTCGTCTTCGATTTCATCGTTGAGGGGGGCAATCCAACGGGCGTAATCTGTGCCCCCCACAAGATAGATTTCGACCACCTCCCCTCGTTTGGTTTGAGCGATACGGGTAACAGCTGCGGCCAGCATCAGATTGCCGTCGAACACCGCCCACAACTGGCAATCGCCGGTTTGCAGGTCCGCTTCGACAGCCGGCCATTCTTCATCGCTCGTAGCAAGCGCAGGCGTCAGCAATGCCTTGGCCTCGGGCCAACGACACCACGACAGCGGCGCGCCAATGCGACCGATCACGAGATTGTCAGGTTCTGGATTTCTGAGTGCGCGCATTGCCTGCCCATTTTGAGGTGGACGGCTGCACAAGAGCGTGCTGGGCGCGTGGCGCATTTGTAGCATCGCTTTGGTGCAAATGCTAGTGCATTATTGGCGGGGTGTGGTATGCAGGAAAAATCATGATCGACGCCATGCCCGAAATGAGCACTACCATTCTGATTGATGCAATATGCGGTTGCTCGCCTTCTATAGAAGTATGCGACCGTCTCGCTAATGCCGGTTTTATGCGTTTTACCGGCAACCAATGGAATGAAAGGTGGGATTGGGATCGAACAGCGATAAACTCTATGTCTTCAACCCAACTTACCGAACTCTACAATTTCATTAAACGTCAATAATGCGCCCGCCAAGCACTACCGTCCCACGTCTTCACGATATAACGATTGGAGCGACCATGGGTGATTCCTTTTTTAGCGTTCCTGAAGAAGAATTGGAAGGCTTAGACCCTGTATACGATCAAGGACTCTTACCGTGCCCTTTTTGCGGTTCGCGTTGGCCAGAGGCGATCAAAACAGATGATGAAGAATATGTTTGGTGCGGCTCCTGTTTAGCCCGGATGCCTATTCATGATCCAGAAGTGCCGAGCGCTAAAGACCGGTGGAATACCCGCCTAGGTCCGCAGCTTGACACTTCCAGTGATGACGAGGCGATTGGTTATTTTGCAATGCTGTACCGAGAGTATGGGCTCGCGGATGATGGGACGCTCGCACCGTGCGCCCTTAAGTTGAAGGCCAAAGTTCTCACTGCGCTGGAGCCCCGCCCATGACTGACACCATGATCGAGCGCATCAGTACAATAGCGGACGCCGCTGACGACGCCGCCTATTGGGCTTCAAGCCCCGAGGGTCGGGTAGGCTTGGACACATCCAAACTTGCTCGCGATATCCTTACCGCTATGCGAGAGCCTACTGAACAAATGCGCGTGGCAGGATCGTGTGATGGCGATTGGCCTCATTCTCGAGAAAGCTGGCAAGCCATGATCGATGCGGCGCTGGCGGAGGGCGCCTGATGACCAATATAGCCCGCCCTAAGCTTTTGTGTCGCATTCTTGGGCACAAGTGGGACATTCTCGGAATCACGGGCAAACACAAATGGTGCTCTCGTTGTAGAAGCCGTAACGACGCGTCCTAACCGTTTAATAATGCGCCCGCCAAGCCGCCCCATCCCACGTTTTGATTACCTTATCCGACTGATCGTACACCGTCTGCCCCTCTTGCGGAGAAGTGGGCAGCGGCGACGACTCATATCGGAAGCTAGCCCCCTCATTAGGGCGCGTCTCGAGCGACACCAACCGCGTCATGATGCTGTTCACCGCATCAGCGCATCGCCGGATCCACTCGGGCAAGTTCGTGGCGGTAACCGGGATCTGCAACCGGCTCATCGCGTGCCCCCAGAGACGGCTTCGATGTCCAGCCCCTGCACATAGGACCACGGCACACCCGCCGCTATCGTCATGCGCGTGGAAATGAACCGTCCACTCGCTCGCACGGGCATGGAGCCGCTCGGACGCAGGTCAGTAAACGCGCGCGCAGTCGGAGGATCGCCCAACCGGCCCCGCGCATCGAACATCACCTCCACGCCCGCTGTAGCGTCGCAAATCGGGCGCACCGACCGCAGCCGAGACACTGCGCCTTGCGCATATTCGGTCAGCACGGTCTGTAACGATGCCGAAATGTTCGCGCCGGACAGAACGCCCATCGCATGATCGTTGTTGATGACCAGGAACAGCGGATCGCCCCCTGCAAACCGTTCGTCGTCGAGCGAATAGGGAATGCTGTCGACGCCATCGGGATACAGCGTGTCCAGCGCGTCCAATGAGGCATTGGTCGAGAACCCGGACATGATAGCGCCCGCCATCATGCGGATCGGCGACCACTTATCGAGCGCCCAATCGTACAGCAGGATCAAACCGGGCGACCCAGGCATGGACCAAGCGACCGTGTTACGTCGCGGATCGACCGCTGCATACATCTGGCTGAGCGTGGCGCGCGGGAACTGCTTGAAGAACGTCGCGTCGACCCGCTCGAGCCCGATCGGCTTCACCTCGTTGCCGTCGCAAACCATAAACCCGCGGTCGGACAGGAAGAACACCATGCGGCCCGCCTGCACGATCGAATAGGACGAGATCGCCCCGATGTTCGCGCTGATTTCGTCGAACTGGAATGGCACGTCAGGATCACCGGTGTAGGTCATGCGGACAACTCGGCTGCGCTGGATGATCAAGCCGTATTCACCGCCGACGATGCCCATCACGAACCCGCCTGTCAGCATCGGTTGGTTGCCGCACTGGTCGACGCCGAGCGTGTTGCCGTCCTGGTTGTTGAACGCGGACCACTGCACCATCGCAGCGTTGCCGTTCGCCTGTCCGTAGACGACGAAATCGCGGACGGTCGCAACTGAGTGTGCCGTTGGGGCGCCAGGGACAGGTGCCACGGTGTTTGCGAGCAGGTCGACCTTCTGCGTAACCCCGCCGTTGACCGCGATCGCCAGATCCCCAAACTGCGTAAACTGCCAGCGCGCGGGGATCGTCGGGCTGGTCATCAGCGCAACCCAGGCAGTGCCATCGTAGCGGTAGAGGTTGGCGTTCGTGCCGCCTAGCAGCGTGCCTGTGCCGTCCGATGACACATACGATGCACCCCCGTAGAAAGATGCAGGCAACGACTGCGTGATCGGAGAAAAAGCGCCGACCGGACGATAGCCGTTGGCAGCCGGGTAGACGTTCGACACGTCCGACAGACCATCTTGCAGAAACTGTGGCTTGTCCGGCTCGTATGGGCCGTAAATGACGCGCATCAGATGCGACCGCCGCACGTCTGCCGCACGGTCGTTTTCATCTGCAGCGGACCGGATCCGTAGCGCTTGCGAGTGCCCGACATGGTGATGCTCATCATCACCTCGTCCAACCCGGTCTGGATCAACGGCAAGCGCGCGTCATTCCAGCCGTAGAGCTCGGCCTGGAGCAACGTTGCGTAGAGGTAAGCGTCGGGGTGCTTGTCGAGCAGCCAGTTGGAAGCGGTGAGCGTCGACAGCGAGGGCAGGTTCGCCCGGTACAGCATCGTCATGCTGTACGTGCGGTCAGGCGTTGGCCAGAACGACATGGTGCCAGCTGCGATCATGAACTCGGTTGGCAGGCCGGTGTACGGCGTGCCCACAGGCGTGACGCCAAGCGCGCCGAAATCGGCCGGCGTGCGCTGTCGCATGGCCGGAAAGCCTGCGATCCCGAGCGAACGCATGCTGTCGAAGTCGACCGGCAGCGGGACAGACGCGGCAGGCGTAATGGTGATGGACGTTTCCATGTCCGGCATGATCAGATCGCGACGGAATTTCGCCTCTGCCAGACGGATGAAGTCGGGAATGCGGCTCGTCAGGTCGTCGCGGTCCAGCCAGTCGGCCACGGATAGCCGCAAACCCTGATAGGTGCTGAGATTGGTGGCTGCATCGCCCGAGATCAGGATCGTCATGGCTCGAACGCTTCCATATGGAGATTACAGCTGATCGGCGTGACGTTGATCGACAGGACCGTAAGCCCGATCAGCGCGACTGCGGACTGAACCGTGCGCGTGATGCGAAAGACGCACTGCGTGTTGGTGGGAACGCCGTCGAGCTGCACGTTGATGACGTCCGTCGTGCCAACCGCGCACTGGGCGATGCCGTTGCAGACCGGGATTACGCCTGATGCGAACGGCGTCGGGTAAACCCAGGTGTAGGTCGCGGTGTTGACAGCTTTGACCGCCTTACGCGCCTTGCTCGGATGCGTATGGTCGGCCATCGCATACTGCTTGGTAGCACTGCCAGCCGCGCCCATATCGGTAACAGCAGGGGGTGTGCTGGTGCCTGGCGTAGGGACAGTGGCCGCAACCGAGGCGATCGACGCTTGCACGGCGTCTGCGGCGGTTTTGGCAGCATCCGATGCCACCTTAGCAGCATCAGACACCGCCTTGGCCGCGTCGGCATCAGTCTTAGCCTTGCCAGCCGCCAGCGTTGCGCCGTCCGCGGTCATTCCAACTGTGCTGACCGTCTTTGCGACGTCGGCAACGTTCTGCACAACCTTGTCCAGATCGCTCTTGGACGCAGGAGGCGGGATGGAAATGCCCGACATGATTACGGCAAGCGGCTGAGGATGACCGAAACGCCCGACAGAGCCGTGCCTGCGAGCGTGACATAGACTTCGGCGTTGCTGCCGAGCCCTACGCCCGTGCCGCCAGCCGTGTCAGCGGTCGTCTTGGTCGCCAGCGTCTGCGTGCCGACGATCGCCCCCGCCGAATTGCGCACGACAGCCTTCAGCGCAGCACTACCGCCACTGCCGAGCGTGCCGAATACGGTCCACACGTAATCGCCGCCATAGACACTGGTGCCTGTGACGGTCGAGCTGGGCGTGCCGTTGGGATAATCGCCCGCCGCGGACTTGTTATCGGCGAGCGTGTAGGTTTCCTGCTTGCCACCGCCGCCAGCAACCTGGAGCTGGTAGCCCGTCGATCCGTCATCGAGCGTGGTGGGCGTTCCGGCCCATTTGAAGCCCGCGAATGAGCCTTTACCGGCCATGATCTTGCCTCTCTTGTGAAAAGGGCCGGAGTTTCCCCCGGCCCAGAGTGTTAGAGGGCAGGTTCATCCGCCGCGTTGATCGCGGCGATGAGATCCTTCTTCGACAGCGACTTGCCGTCGACCGTGACCGGCACGTTCTTGGTCGCCGCAAGCCCGCGCAGGGCATCGAGGCCGAGGTCCTCCAGCGCCGGATGCACGTCGAGCGTCTTGTCGCTCGCCTGCAGTGCGGCCTTCTCGCCAGCGGTGATGCGCTCCCAGTTCTCGTTGGCATCGGCTGCCGTCGTGAACGGGGTGTTCGCGTTGTGGTAAATGCCGTCGACGTAGACCGGCTCGGGCGAAGTGTAGGTCTTGACGGTCATTAGTACCTCCCGTTGTTGGTCTGGCGCGACATGACGGTGCCTGCCGTGATGCGGCCCGTGGTCGGAGCCGTGCCCGCAACGGTGTAGAACATCCGTGCGAACTGACCGGTCGAACCCGTGGGCCACCAGTCGGGCTGCAGGTGGCGCTGACCGGGCGTCAGGTCGGCGAGCACATAGGTCTGCGTGAAGACCGTGGTGGGCGCCGCAAACGCTGCCGTGCTGTCCGTCTGGATGGCAATCGTCAGCGAGGTCAGGTTGTTGAACGCCTCGGTGACGCCGACGAAGAACGGAACGGGTTCGCCGCGGCCGATGTCACGCTTGAGCGCCGAGGTCGCGCCATATGGCGTGCCCGGTGCGCCCAGATCGAGGGTGTTGGTGGATGCCGCCGTGGCGGTGACTGCCTGGTTCTCAGACAGAAGCGAAGTGCGATCGAGGATCATTGCCGGCCCTTCCTTAAAGAACGCGCTGTTCGGCGTTGATGAGCGCGTCGGTTTCGCGGATCGGCATCTCGCGATACCCCTTGATCTCCTTGCCCGCGAGTTCCTCAGGCATCAGACGGATCTTGTTGTCCGATGCACCCGAGTTGGTCGAAAGCGAGTCGAGCGCTTCGAGCAGATCGCGGTTCATGTAGATCACCGGCTTGATGCCGGTCGCGTTGCCGTCCTGGTTCTGGATCAGCGTGCTGCGACGGTTCTGCATCTTGTAGTAGCCGCGGCGGAGAAGGCCGAAGATGTCGACCGTGCCGGCGCGGACTGCCGAGATGCTGATGTTGGCGATGCGGACGTTCTGGCGCCAGTCCGAAACCTTCACGCCGACATCCTGGCGGAAGTATTCTTCCTTGGCGAAGTACGGACGCTGCAGTTCGTCATAGACGCGCTGAACACCCATATCCTTGCGCTGAATGCCTGCGGTCGAGCCTTCAGGCGTGATCAGGCTGGTACCGCTCGGACCCCAACCCAGCATCCAGATCGACGTGTTGTCGGAACCGGTGCCACCGCCGTCGACGATCTGCGAGGCAGCAGCGCCGCCATTCGAGATCGAGTTGTACCGCGCTGCAACGCCCTTGAAGCGCTCCGGCGTGGTTGCGGTGTCGGCGTAGAAGAAGTTGACCTGGACGTCCTGCGCGATGGCTTCGAGCGCGACATTCGCCTCGTCAGCGCGTTCGGCTGCCGGGTTCTTGACCTTCTCAAGGTAGCGCGTGTCGATGGTGGCGAGACGCTCGACGAAACCAGTCGTATCGCGCACCTGCATGGAGGTGCCCTTCGACTGGATGATGCCCTTATAGAGCTGGCCCCATGCGACGTCGCCGAGACCGGTGCGGATGCGGCTGATGTGGCCGGAACCGTCGTTGCACGACACAACGTGTGCGTCCTGCATAAGGGGATTGAGGCGGTGAAGCGCCTCGATTGCGGGGATGACATCCCCGTTGCGGTTGGTCGAGGCATAGTGGTCGATAATGCCTCGGAAGCTGTTTCCGATAGTTGCCATGTGGCCTCCAAATGATCGGGAGGGCTCAAGCCTCCCTAATTGCGGGGAACGTCATCAGGATAAAGCGCTGCCAAGGAGCCGACCGGTCGCTGTTGCGAAGCGATCTGTGCGCCTGGACGCGCCGTAGGAGGGAGAGCCTTGGCTGCTCGAACGGGGACCATCTTGGACTTGTTCAGCTGGTCGAACTTGGCGGCTTTCGCCTTCCATTCCGATGCTTTGCGAAGTGCGAGAATGTCCGGCGCTCTGGCCTGGGCAATCAACTCCTGCGGATATCCGAGTTCTGCCGCAATGGGCTCTAGATCACCTAGAAGCTTTGCGCGCGCGGATGGATCGGACCATTCCGTACCTAGTGCAGTATTCAGCACCTCGTGCTCGGCTTCGATTTCGGCCTGCTGTTGGTGCTGGGCAATGGCCGCAGCGTGTTGCTGGGCTTCTTGCAGTTGCTGCTGAACGTAAGTCTGCTGGGCAACGCCATTACGATACGCTGCTTCCTGCTGAAAGTAAAGCGTGCGCGCGGCGGGATCGTCACTGTTGAGCAGCGACAGATCGGGCTGCTTTGGCTGCAGCTGTTGCAGGATCGGCTCGAGCTGCTGCACGTGGTTCTGCATGATCGTCTGCAGTGCCGTGCGCGCCTCCGTTTCGACCGTCTGGCGGGTCTGCGCGGCTTCCCGGCTCTTGGTCTGCAGGAACTTTTCGCGGTCGGTCTCGCGCGCTGCGATGATCTCCTGCATATCGCGCGGGAGAGCCTCGAACTTGTCCTTGTAGTCCTTTGACCACGAGACCGGCGCCGCGATCGGCTCGGGCTTTTCCTCTACCGTTTCTTCCGATTCCTCGTCAGCCTCGTTTGCGTCCGGCTCGGGCTTGTCTGCGTCGGGCTCAGGCTCATCGGCCTCGGGCTTCGGCAGATCGTCCTTGTAGGCGTCCTGGATGGACGGAGCTGCGGGTGCTTCGGTCGTGTCGGCTGCGACATCGGTGGTCTCGGTCTGCGCTTCGGGTGCGTCGATCATGGCGGGTTTCCTCAATAGACCTTGGGATATTTGCGGCGGTTGCGAGCCGCGCGGTCACGGTGTTCGGCGTCTTCCTGGATCCGCTTGCGTTCCTCAGGGGCGTAGAGCTGCTGTGCTCGCAGGAGCCGGTCGTATGCCTCGTTGGTTTCGCTGGGGTCGGTCATCGCGTGGGCCGCGACGACTGAAAAAAACGCGTCCAAAACGGCGCACGCAGTGGACGTGGCGGGGTGATTTCGACGAACCGCGGGGACGACACGCGGGCAAATCCAAAGTCGACCTTGCCTATTGGCGTGTCCCGAATATCCGTCTTGCTGACGTATTCGGTATGCGTGGTGATGACGCGACCGTTGGGATACCTTATGCAATAAGGACCGACCAACGTCTTACGGGTGATGGGAAAGTCCTCCATCAGAAGCGCGCCCACCGACGCTGCTCAACGGACAGATCGGCAATCTTGTCGGCCCGGCGCGCATCGGCTTGGCTTGCAGTGCCATCAGCGACCACCGCGAAGATCTGGCCGCGGACCTGGTCGAGCACCTTCACGGCCAGTGCGAGCTTCTCCATCGCGGCGCGTGCGTCGTTGTTCAGGGGCTTGGCGGCTACTTCGGCGAGCTTCTCCATGTAGTCCGCCCGGCAAACGTCGAACGCGGGATCGAGGAAGCCGGACAGTGCTGCTTTGGCCTGCTCTGCGCGTGCCATGCGGGTTGCATCGTCGCTCATGCCTGTTCCCCAACACCGTTCAGAAAATCGAGAAAGGCAGACGCAGCCGCCACGACATCATGCGGGCAGCCAACGGTGCCGTACGTCTCAAGCGCCATCTCCAGCACGTGCATGCGCAGGCACTGGTCCTCGGGCAGCCGAATGAAGGTCAGGACCGCGGCGTCGTCTTCGAGGGGCTGCATCATTCTGCCAAATCCCCACCCGGACGGTTGCTCGGAATGCTGTCGTCAGCCTCCGCGTTCTGACGCCGCGACAACTCCTGATCGAACTCGAACCGCTGCCGAGCGAGGTCCATCTCAAACGCTTGCCGGCGCTCTGCCAGCTCAGCCTCAGCAACTGCGCGATCACGAGCCAGCATCGCCGCCTGTTCCGCCGCATCACGCTTGGTGGCGAGGTCGGCTTCCGCCGCCTGCTGACGGATCGTTGCCTCAACTTCCGCCGCCTGCTGCTTCATTTGAAGCTGAGCGACGGCCTGTTCGTGTGCGTTCTGCTCACGCTGCTGGGCAAGCATCTGTTCGCCCTGCACCTTGAGCGCCTCGGGATCCGGCTTCTCAGGCTGCGGACCAAGCATCGCCGGGTCTTTGATGAAGTCCGACGCAACGCCGAGCCCGCTGTCCTCCACCAGACCCTTGACGTTCTGATAGATCTCTTCCGGACCCACGATCGGCAGCCCGCCTGCGATGATCTGCTGCTGCACGCCGAGCAACGACATGCGGTACTGCAGCTTCTGGTCCTTGTTGCCGGTGCCGAGGCCGACGTTGATGGCCATGTCGATGTCTTCCGGCCATTTGGTGGGGTCGACGACCTGGTACTTGCCCTGGATCTTCATGCGGAACGGCTGGCCGTACTTCCGCATCAGCCGGTATCGTTTGGCGAACATCGGCGCGACGAGCATCTCGACGAAATTGCGCGTCACGTAGAGCTCGATTTGCTGCGACGAAGCCATGTTCATCGCGAGACCCGCCGCGGTCTTGTTCATGCTGTCCGGGTTCATGCCCTGCGACTGGCGCGTGACACCGGTGCGGCTCTCCCGTTCAGCGCTCATCATCTCCATCGCGGAGAATGCCTGTGCAGACGTGTCGCGCTGTTCGAGCGGCATGGGCGGCTGGCCCTTGTAGCGGATCAGACCACCCGGACGCACCGACAACAGGTCGTCGAACGTGTCGACCGTGATGCTGTCCTCGTGGACCAGCGTGCGCGGGGCGTTCGCGATGTACTGTGAGTCCAAAGCCTGCCGCAGCAGGACCGACCGTACGCGCTGGATGTCCATCGTCTTGTCTGCGAGCGACTGACCGACCAGCCGGTGCTGCATCGGGAATGGCGACCAACCCGAATACGGTTGCTCGTCAATCTCTTCCACGCGCAGCACGGTGCGGCCGATGCGATGCACGAACAGGCGTTCTGCGATCCCGTCACCGTTCAGGTCGTACAGCGGATATTCCTCGTCCAGCCACACGGTCTTGGCTGCACCGGTGCGCTGGTCGCCGCTGGTGCGCGTGAGGCTGCGTTCGCTGTCACGCGCTTGCTCGATAGTCTGCGTTGCCGGTGCCATGCCCCACAGCCCGCCAAGGTCATCCTCGGTGTAGCCAAGCGCGATCAGGTCGCTCATCGTCTTGGGCGAGCGATCCCCGACGTACACCGCCTCATCCAGATCGATCGCGTCGGGCGAGACAGAGAAGAACTCGTTCGGCACGGGGATGTCGACGAACTTGGGCGGCTGCGGCTGGGCAAGGGTTACGGTCCAGGCAAGTCCCTCGTCGTCGGCAGGCTGGGCGTCGAGCACGCGCATGCCTTCGACCGTCGAGCCCTGTTCGTCGTATGCCACCTCGTCCGCCAGCACGACGCGCTGCACGCGGAGATCTGGCTGTGGCATTGCGCACGTCTTGACGATCCCGGTCTTCTCGAGCGCGCCCGCCTTGCATACGTCGTGCAGGATCCTGTAGCCCCGCTGCTTGCGCATGAACTGGTATTGGATGGCAGCGGTAGCCTCTTCGCCGTAATCGGCTGTACGGGGCTGCTGGGGGCCTTCCTGAGGCTGTTCTGACGGCTCGGGCGCCAGTTCCTCCGGCTCGCTCTCAAACTCCACGACCTTGCCGCTCGCAACGACGGTGCCGAGGATCCCGACGACCATGTAATCGACGACCTCGCTGACATCGCGCGTGACGGCTTGGCTGCGGCCCTCTTCCTCGTCGCCGAACGGTTCGCCGTTGTAGAACTTGAGTGCCGTTGCGCGCTTGTCCTCAAGCGAGGTGTCGCGGCCGCGCTCTTGTTCGTTCTGGAGGAACGAGATGAATGCGTCGGGGACGTTGATCATGCCGCGCCATCCATGATGGCGGCAATCGTGCGGTCGGGCTGGATAGCGCCGCCGATCTCTTCGCCGCGCTTGCGGATAATGGCGACGCAGCGTTGACGCTCGGCAGCGACTGCGTTGTCGACCTGAGCGCGCGTGTAGGCAGAAAGCGGCCAGTTAGCGTACCGCGCGTCGAACGCTTTCTGCTGGGCCTCGAGGGCTTTCAACTTTGACGCGGCTTCTTCCATCCGCGCCCACGGGACGAACTTGCCGAACTGCCCGGATCCCTTGATACCCATCAGTAAATTCCCCGGTTCGAATAAACGAGTTGGCGCGCCTGCGTGGGCGGCTCGTAAGCAACCGCGGCGAGGCCGAATGCGTCGCTGCCGTGTGAGGACCAATCGTGGTCAGGACCGAACCCGATCATGCGCTTGGGATCGCGTTTCTCGTGATACCAACCGATCGCCTCGAGCCCGCCCGCACACTTCTCAGCGTCGAACCACATCTGTGGGAATAGCCGGCGTGCAGCCTCGATGCGGCCCATCGCAGCACCAGCGCCTTGGTTCGGGATCACCTTGCAGTCGAAGCCAGCCTGTCGCAGCGCGCCCTCGTAGGTAGCGTCAACGATCTTCTCATGGCTCGCACCGTCATGGGGCAGCACGCACAGCGCCTTGCCGTAGCCATTGTCGCGCAACCAGTTGACGTGTGCTGCGAGCGGCTGACCGACCGCTTCGTAATAGTCGAGGAAGCGGATCTCGCGGCCAACGCTCTGTGCGATCCAGATGGCAGTCGCGTCAGCCTTGGCGCCGGTGCCACCGATGTCCCAATAGGCGCGGAACGTCATCAGCGGATCAGCGCTCAGACGACCGATGCGCCCCTCAGCCTTGGCCTTGGTCAGGCTCTTGGCGAAGTATGCGCCCTCGGAGATCGTGAGGAACGCGCCCTCCCAGATGTGCTCGTAACTGTCCGGGCGCTCTTCCATGTCCTTCAGGCGGGCGCGGTTGAGGATGTCGGGGAAGAATGGATTGTCGCGCCAGTTCATCTCCACGATTTTCGATCGCGGGTCAGTGCTGTTGCGGAAGCGCATGTTCGTCGGGCTGGTCTTGCGCTCAGGGTTCCACGTGAGCCACAGCTCGCTATCCTCTTCGCGCAACGTCGGGATCAGCTTCGTCCAAGCCTCTTCCGTGACCGGCTCAGCTTCATCGATCCATGCGAGGCGAATGCGTGCTTTCGATTTGACGCTATCGATGTTGCGATCGAGGCCAGTGAACGAATAGGAAATACGCCCGTCAGCAGTGCGCACGTACTTTTCGCCGATGTCGAAATGGGGCAACAGCCACGGCTCGGACTCGATGCCTGCCTTAATCTCTTCCAGCGAACTATCAGCCAGCGAGTTCATGAACTGGCGACCGCAGAGGATGATGCCCTCAATGCCAGCCTGTGCCCACATGTAAGCGCGGACCGCGGTCATCTTGGCAAACGTCCGGGTCTTCGCTGAACCACGTCCGCCATAGGAACCGCGCACGTCAGCCTCACCAGTGAAGACGGAAACCAGCTTGGCCGGCATGCGGACCTGGCCGACCACGCCGGTCATTCGGGCGGAATCCCAACCAACTCGATCCGCGTGACGGCGATCGGGCCACCGTTCTCGCCCGTCACCTGGAGCGGGATCACCTTGCCGACCAGCGTCAGAAAGGCGGCGGGGTTCTTATCCGCTTGCTCAACGAGGTAATCAACACCGCCAGCCTTATCTAAGGCCTTGATAACCATGTCTTTAATTGCAGCGGTCGTCTTGTTCGGGACACCTTTTGGGCGGCCTTTGCCAGCGTTCGTCAGGTTAGCAGCGCCGCCCTGCAGATTGCCTGTATTTTGCTGGGGTGCGTCTTCCATAACGCCACACCAACTACAGCCCGCGCGCTCCAACTTTTAGGGAGGAAAGTCGTCGCCCAAGCACATAATTTTTCCGGCGCCGTTTCAGGTCCTCGCCACCCGCCTCAGTGACCGTCCGCTTGAACCGCGGCGTGTCCATCCCGAGCACGTCTTTCGCGTCCCAACCGAACTGGATGAACACCTCCTCGAAGTTCTCAGGGACTGGATGTGGGGGGCGTCCGTGCTTCATATCAAAACACCTGCATGTTGATCGACTGGGCCACCTCAGCAGCAGATCCTTCGACATCGAACTCGTCGCCGCTGACCAGCATGACGGTGGTGCTGACCGAGCCATCCGAAACGAGCGCAACATGGGCCGGGTTGACGAATACCGGACCTTCGAGGGTGATGAGTTCGATCAGCATGGGTGCGTCCTTTCTGAGTGCCTCGTTTCGCGGGCCGGACAGGTCGGACAGGGTATATATACCCCTGTCCGCCCCTGTCCGCCTGTCCGGAGTGGAGCGGACAGGTTGTCCGTGGACCTGTCCGGACCTGTCCGTAATCACTTGATGCGCCACACAAAGTCTTCATAAACCCCAATGATTCCAAGGGTTTGAAGTCGGTTGCGGTAGCGGCGTAAGTTTTTGGCCAAGCTGTCCGGTGTGATGTCCGGGTCATACAGTGCAGCACCTGTCCGCGACATCCATTCGGACACCCTGCAAACACGCGTTTCAAAGCCATGTGGGAGGCTGTTTTGGGGCACGTTGTGACCGCCTTGAGAGCCCGTCGCAGCAAGCGTTTGACACAGCTGTTCGAACGCCACCTTCTGCCCATCGGACAGCTTGTCCGGTCGGTTGTCCGGGGCGATCTTGCTGTTGCTGCCGACGACCACGCATGACGTAACGGTGCGGCCCTTCTCATCCTCTCCAAGGTCCACGACGCGCAGTTCGAATACGACAGGTGCAGCAGGCTCGGCGTCCTTCTGCTTGGTTACCTTGGCCTGCTTGGGACCGCCCTTGTCCTCGACCAGAATGATCGTGTCGCATGCGCCCCATAGCGATCCGTGTCCGCGTGGCGTCTCGTTTGCGCTATCCTTGGGACGGTGATGGATCACCATCGTCGAGCAATTGAACTGGTGCTGAAGCCGCCCGACGTTGTTGATATAGGACACCATGTCCGAGCCGATTTCATCACCGCCGCCAAAGGTGCGGGACAGGGTATCGATCACGATCATCGCAACAGGAAGGCCGTAGCGAGCCGTCACGCTTTCGATCGTTGCCACGACGCGTGACAGATCGCCTTGCTCGCTCAGCAGGTTTACCTCGACCGGGATCAGACCAAACGGCAATTCCTTGATGTCGTGATGCTTCTTGAACGCCGACACACGCTGGCGCAGACCACGCTGGCCTTCTGCACCGACGTAGATGACAAGGCCCTGCACAACGTCACGCTCACGCCATGGAGCGCCCTGCGCGATGTGCATCGCCATATCGAGCGCAAAGAAGCTCTTGCCGCAGCCAGGGTGACCGTAGACGAGGCACAGCCCCTGTGACGGAATAAGTTCCTCCACTAGCCAGTTGGCTTCGAGTTGGGCGTCGATCTCGTCGAACCATTCGAATGGCAGCAGATTGGTAACGGGCTGAATAGCAGTCGAGGTCGCCGCGGCTACAACGTCCTGCTCATAGGCTTCAACGTCTTCACTGACCCAGCCCGGCATCTCCTGCCAGCCAGGGTCGCCATCGTCTGCACGGAAATTGCCCTGCACGACGTTGTGCCCGCGCTGTTCGCGTCCGAGCTCGCGGTACGCAGCCTTGTGATCGCCGCCATGCTTGAAGTGCACGTAGAGGTCATAGGCGTCGCCAAAGCACCCGCTGCGACACTTCGACCCAACACCCGCCGCGGTGTCGCTGGCGGACAGGCTGACCCACTTCTCTTCGATAATGCGCGTGGCATACGTGTCGCCAGTCTGAAGCGGCGAACGCCAGTCGTCAGGCGACCGCGGGCTTTGCTCGTACCCGCACAGCTGCAACATCGTGGCGATGCTGGTGCTGGCGTTGAACGTTTCGATGATGTTGGCGCTGTCACTGCGCGGACGGTTAGCGAGACGCTCGGCAGCCGCCTGCCGGACAAGCGCACGCTCACGATCGTCGGTTGCACGTTGCTGCTTGATCGAGGCGATACCACCCGCAACGATGCCGCGAGTGATCTCGAGCCCGGGCTTGTCGAGGCCAGAACTGCCGGTCTGATAGTAGATCGGTGCACCGTCTGCTCCACGGAGTGGCGTACCGTCTTTGTAAGACGTCGGTACGTTCGGCAGGTATACCGGCTGGCCGGCGCGGGAGAGCGCACGATCCATTGGGATCCCGCCGCTCTCCATGAATGTGAAGAACGCAGTCTGAGCGTCGAACCACTCGTCGAAAGCGATCGGCGCGGCCAGAGGCAGAACTATCCGCCAGCGATGATCGCCGTCTCGTGAGTGCGCGCTCGAATAGATCAGCCAGGCGGCACCATCGGCGAAACGCTCGGTCGCAGCCTTGATCGCGTCGAACGACAGGTCGCCATGGTCGACATCACCAACCAGCGCGATGAAAGAACCGTGCGTACGCTGTGCCTCATGCGATCGGGCATCGTACGAGCAATACTGACTGGGCAAGAAAGCCGCGCCAGCCATTTTGGTCTTGGCCTGCGGTTCCATTGCGAAGATCGCCGCGAGCGAAATACGGGAATAATCTTCCCCCGTTTCGACATGCGTATCGTGTTGGCCCGCAAAGGTGGTGACGCAATAATCGTTCCACGATTGCTGAGGCTTGTGCTGTGTCGCCATCACGCTGCTTGAACCTCGAGAATGGCGATCCAATCGGTCGTTTCCTGATCGGAAAGGATGCCAAGTTTGCGCGCGTGAAGGATGCGCTCCTTGCGTTCAGCAGGGTCGGTGCATTCCATGATGCAGTGCTCGACCAGCGTCTTCGCCAGTGATTTGAAGGCGCGGGGAGCGGTCACGCTGGGCGCACCGTGACGATGATACCGGGGTCATCGCCGTAGCGCTTCGTCATGCGGCAACCGACGATCTGGCTGTCATCGACATAGACGATGCCGTTCATGCCATCCGCGACGGCCTTGAAATAGTTGTCGAGGTCGGGCTTACCTTGCGGCAGGATATGCCCCTCGAACGCAGCAAGGCGATCACGCTTGCACCAGCTTTTGGGGATCGGGATGCAGAAGTGCGCCTCGAGTTCGACGGGGCCGGAATACGGGTCCACAGGGCCAATTGACGCCCGCGCGTAGTCCGCAACCTCGCCCTCAAACTTGCGCGTCTTGGCCGGGGTATATGCCCGTGCCTGACCGTTACGTGCGGTGAGCCGTGGACGACCCTTGGCGACCGGAACGCCGGGGATTGTGAATGACGCGATCATTGCTCGCTTGCCCTTTTTTGGACAGCAATCATCAGCTCATATTGCGCGGTCTTCCGATCGACGCCGTACTGAGCAATGAGCATGTCGGGGGTGAGTGCGCGCAGCGACTTGATCGAGCGCTGATACAGCGACAGGAACATGGCGTTACGCTTGTCTTCGTTGCTGCGCGCCTTGGGCGCCTGAGCGTAGCGGCTCATTTAACAGCCCCCTCGTATCGACCACGCAAACGACCCTTGACGGACTGCCACGTGCGATCAGGGATTTTTCGGGCGATTACCTTGTAAGGTGTGCGGCAAGCGCGGAGCTGATAGAGCAACGCGTCTTCCTCTGGGGTCCAGGGACGTTGCGGCCTCATAATGCTTGCTCCAGCACCTGCGCCATGCGGATCAGGGTAGTATAAGAGCGACCGGTGCGCTCGCGAACTTCAGGAAGCGGGACCGAGCGTAAAAGCGACACGATGCGCTCGCGTTCGATCGCGGTAATGAATTTTGTTTTTGGGCGGATCATGCTGCCACCTGCGCAGGCGACCAGTCGGCAACAATGTGACTGCAATCCCGGCAACCACATCGCCAACATGCAACGGGGCGAGGGGCCATAATGATGCGCTTGGTGATTTCGTCCTCAAGCTCGAAAACAGTCTGACGTTTTACGATCGTCTCAGTTGTGAAGTCATAGCCACGGCGAAACAGCCAATCCGCGGCCTGCTTGCGGCTCATGTTCCGCTCTAGCATGAACTCGCCCATCGTTTTTCCGACGTAGTTGACGAGTGTGGACAGGCGTTCTTCGATCGACGCCCCGGTGCGGTTGCCAAGCATGGCTCCAATCTGAGTTGGCGTATGACCTTCGTTGGTCAGCCGCTCGATCTCCAGATCATCGTTGATTGTGAACGGCATAGGCGGCGCTTTGCCGGTAATTCGCGCGTACCGGCCTTTTACGCCATCTGCGCTGCGGAATATCGACTTTGCGATCGTCAGGTACGACGCACCTTCGCTGCGCATCTGCACG
>Ga0182215_1000012_pt1 | contig 37650 bp, 48 predicted proteins | sample G5R1MG_24_FD_128404 | JGI IMG/M metagenome (GOLD analysis project Ga0182215, IMG submission 128404) | Switchgrass phyllosphere microbial communities from Michigan, USA - G5R2_NF_03OCT2016_LD1 MG | ecosystem: Host-associated > Plants > Phyllosphere > Phylloplane/Leaf | place: USA: Michigan... | reverse complement strand
TCAGCTCCGGCACAGACAACGACCTTTCCAGTGACAACTCCCGGAAATTGTATGAGCGTAGCTAGAAAGCGCAGTAGATAAACGTACTCTACGTCGGTGGAAGCCCAGCACCAGCGGAGATGGGATAAGATAAACATCAGAAGTGACTGGTTGGCACTGCTCTCCTCTATAATTTCTGTGCACCGCCTGTAAGTGAAAGCCCAGCCTCCCCAAGTGTTGAGAAACCGGTTACCGTCTTTGTAAGCGTTTGGATGGTAAGACAGCCCAGTTGGTGCTACTAGAGGATTGTCCCGTTGATTCAGCCAGTCCGGGTCAGGTTCTGGGTGCCATACTACGTTCTCTACAGTGCGTCTGTGTGGGTGATTGTACCATAATTGAAAGGCGTTGACTATGGTGGTGTACGGTGTGGCCTTACTACTCTTCCGCTTTGGGTTGTTGCCCACTCCTACGCCACGCAGCTGCTTTTCCACCAGTGTCTCAAATGTGTAAGGGGTACAGAGCACGGTCATCTCGGCCATTGTAGTTGCCTCCCACGCTAGTTTGGTGTCCGTACGGCTGGTGCGTTTGACTAACGCGTAAAATTGTTGCCCGTGTCCCGAAGCGTCCAGTACCAAAGCTTGATTCATAACGTGAACCACTTGGTTGACACGGCACCAGATAGCTTCGGCAGAGGTGTCTTCTGTGTCCGCCATCTGTTTACACAACTTGAGGCATTCCATAAGCGTCATCTCCTTCCCTTGCCTAAGACCTTCGTTGAGTTCGACCAGCGTTGAGTAATTGCCCCACTCTACAACAAGTCAGTGATTTTCTGCGAGAATAAAATTTACCTGGCTCGTCTATTTCACCCGCTAAACGGCGCCTGTTAAAGCTACAAACTTCTTCATAAATTTTCTGGTTGCGATCTGCTGCCTGCTCTTGTTCGTAGCGCCTTCGTAAGTTACTGTCTGCGATCTTATCTGCCACGTAGGTTTCCACAGCCTCCGCTTCCTCTGAACTCATGTCGGCCAAGTTCATACGTTGGTCCGGTGGCACGTGAGCCCTCTGACGAAGCATGCTAAGTTGTCTTGACGACCGCTCGGTAACATCTGTTTTCTTTCTCTTACGAGTGTTGGTGGATTCAGTGGCCTCAGAGTCATACTCTTCCTCTGATTCGCTGAACTCTTCCTGTGTGCCTGAAGGCATTGTATTTGAATTATATAATTCGAACTTTTTAGTCCTCTTTGTTTTGGCGCCAAAGTTTATGTCATGTGACGTCATTTTGCGGAACCAGTTGACGGTTCCAGTCACAGATATGGATCCAGTCTACATTTATTCGTGACGTGACCCATCAAACAATTCCGCGCGGGAAAAATCACTTTCTCACAAACATCACCGTAACAACCATGAAGCGTTCCCTACAGAGTATATTGAGACCCGCTAAAAGACCCGCTTTTGCCCGCGAAGCGCCTGCCGACGAGTTAGCTAATCAACGCTCACTGGCGGAATTTATCAAGCTCAAACCCATTCAACTGAGCGAGGAGTTGGCCATACTTATCCAGCCAGAGCGTCGTGACGACCTGAAAGCAAAAGTGCTGGAGCAAGTTTCCCGCCTTTACGACAACTGGGTCAAGGAACAGCAGACATTTTACACGGATCTGGACAGTTTGTTGACAGATGTCTCCGAAGAGAAGTCCGCGGTTGACAGTGTGTTTCATGTGACGGGCCCGAACTTTGGTTTGAGATGTCAGTTCCACATACAGTATGACCCCACCACCACGGAGGATCTTACGGCAACTAACGAGAACACGGTGTCAGATTGACGCCCGGTGTGTTGCTCCAATAAAATACGCCGCTTTTCCCGATCGATTCCCTTTAAGATTTCAAATCATCTCAGTCATTATTTTCAAGACGCACTCAGCAGAACATGACCTCCCTCGAGAATCTCAACCACCCTCTCTTCGTGCAGCTTACCGGCTATAGTCACATGAATAATCTCTCCGCTCTACCTTTGTCACCACCCACGCCACCCGTCAGCATCTCCTCCTGCATTGTAGCGTCGCCCTCTGAAGAGCCGCCCACCCACTTTCAGCACGTGCCCTTCGAGATATTCGAGCGCATTGTGGCACCCCAGTGTGATGCTCAAGCTGCGGCCGCTTACCCAACTTCTGCTTGTCGAACCCCAGAGCCTTTCCCGTACTGGTTTCGCACTATTGACATGGCGTCAGCTGTCAGTCTCATGTTAACGTGCCGTCAGTTCTACGTGTGGACACGTGACGTATTTCACTTCATGGGCATTCACACGTGGGGGTGTATCGCCGCTAACGTCAAATTCAATTCCAGGGAGTGGGAATATCTCAGCTGTTTTAGAGGTAACTTTTTACCTTTGATAATGTGTAACGTAACTGACGGTGATCAGGTCTGCCTCGCAAGATTTGGTACTGCAAGTTCCTTATCAGGTCCAATATCTGGGTGAACCCTGAGCTAAATACGCCCCGATTCCAGTTTATGAAGATTAACGACAAATTGTGGAGTTCGCGCTGCTCTTACTCCAGTGATGCCAACAGAATGTTGACGGGAGCTTACGCCGAACTCTTGCTCCCAGCGGCGGTAGGGTGGAGTCACGCAAACGTCGTTCCTTGGCTCGCCCACCAGTTCCACAAGTTCAAGTTCAGATCGCAGATTGTATGGGACGGGCCAGACGTCGATCAGCCCTTTCGCACGGACTTTAACCGGTTACTTACATTAGTCGTGGAAATCTCGCTTCACAGGCACACGGTCAATTACATCACCGATTTTTACCGTGCCATCAAGTTGTACATGGAACAGATCGGCTGCCCCACACCCGTCAAGTTGGACGTCATGGATAGGTTAGCCTCCGGTTTAGATTTCCGCTCCACAGAGACTGCAGCCAGGACTGTGGCACTGGCAATGGCTTATGAGTACGAGAGAGTCATTCGGTCTTACAAAAACAACTTCACCATGGACTCGGCAGATTGTGCTATGGACGCCGTCTATTCACTGCTGGACTACCCCGAACAGTACCCCATGTCACCCGTACCACAGTCACTCTACACGCGCTGCTTTGAGAACGAGTTATACATTACTGTTCCAATCAGTAAACTCATTCAGCCGCACCAGCAATTTCCCCGTAGATTTACAGCTCTGAGTTTGCCGCCCCACACATTTCGGTTAGACCATCACTTGGCCACCGTACCTGCCGGTCACTTTTCCAACAACTTTTTGCTGAATGACCGGACTACCTTCGCACTCCTACTCAGCAGCCCAGACACCGGTGTCCACGAGTCACACTTTCTCATGCACGCCATAGCCACCATCGAGTTCACAGCTCACAACTTGGGTATACACGGTTGGGGCATTCTCAGCTGGCCAGACGTCTGCACCGAATTTCGCATCGCATACTACCAGTTCAGAAGACGTGTACCTGGCTTCCTGTCCATGTCCAATCCATTTGGATGTTGCCGCTACAACAACAACAACATCAAAGCGCCACAATGGCCTTCACAGTATATACCGGGCGCCGACGTCGTAGATACCATGCTACCGCTACTGCACGAACTACCGGAGGAGGCTTACTACATTTTGGATCAAGTTACTCCTCAGACGAATCTTCACACGGACCACGCTTTCTACGACGCTGTCATGAAGTTGATTCAACTGCCCTCCTACAACGGCGCCAGAGAGAAGCTGGGGTCTATACATCATTGGTTTGACGCTGTCAGAGCCGTCTACACCGTCACCGACCGATTAGACAGTCTAGAAGTTGTAGATGAACGTTACCCAGACATACCCAAACGTCGCAGAATCTATCACGCCGGTCAGATTTTAATCAATCCCGACAGAGCAGTTTACCCACCGAACTACTACGTCTGGACGCTCGTAGGTGGCACCAGTGGAAATCCCAACACGATCAGAATGATCAAGATAGCTCGGCTGAGCTTCGACGCCGCCCTTCACTCGACCGACGTAGTCATCAACCGACTTGCCAACCCCACATTACCAGACAATTTTTGTGTTACCAAGCAACAAGAGATTACCGGCCTATCTCCTTTCGAGTGGTACGACCAGTTGAGCTTCCGCTTCTACAACGCCAAAGATCACTACAACCCGCTGTACATCACCGAGGCAGGAGAGGGGATGCAATAAATTTCTAAGTTATGGTGTCAATATTTTACAATATGTCAGGAACAGGAGCTTCAAATTTGCGTGTCAACAACAGAGGAATTGACACACCCTTTTACGGTGACCTCGATGTCAGCAGGCCCAAGGGATGGTTTGCGGCGATTAATGACGTTCACGAGACATTTGAAGTGTTCCCCAACAACCAACAACAAGGCACACCTGGTGGCGGTTTTGTTAACTTTGAGCTCGACTACAAGGGCGACACGCTTAACAAGATGTACCTCTATTTCCGCAGAACAGCTTTACAAGGAAAGGGCACCTTCATTCGCCCCGTAGATTGGGAGGCTATACAATGCATTGACGTGGTAGAGTTCCAGTACGGAAACAGGACACTCTACACTATCACCGGTAAAGAGTTGTTGCCCAGAATATTGCAAGAGAAGGACTTGGCTTCTAGAACAGCTTTAGCGCAGTTGTTGGGAGGAAACCTTTCAGACGCGGAGCGTACCGCCAGAGCTGGAGACCAACATTACGTGTGGGAGTTGCCCGTCCCATGGGGCGAAGCTCAAAAGCCGCTCATTATGTCAGCTCTTCCTCAGAAGATACTCTGCAGAGTTCGTTTCCACCCCTGTGAAAAGTGGACTCAGTCTGACGCTGTGGGTGCCACTTGCTCGTTTGATGAGATGCATTTGACGTTGCACTACACCCACTTTGAAGACTCAAAGAAGAAGGAGAGATTCAACCTTCCTCGCAGCACGTCAGGATTACAGTACAAGGTTTCAACTTTAGAATCCCATCACGACGTTTTAGTGCCAACCGGTACACGCAGATTCAGATACCAGTTGAAGAATTTGAAGAATAACATCTACAACATCCGTGTCACTCTCAACCGCAAGGTCGACCGTGACGGGCCCAACGCTCACCCCGACAACTGGCAACTTTGCGACCGCTTACGTCTACAGGACGGCGGTACTGACGTAATAAACACTGTCGACGTGAAAACTACAGGAGTTTACATAACCAACCCTCTCATGTACCCAGAAGGAGCAGTGGGTATCAATGTAATGAACATTCCACTCTGCAGACCAGAATACGTACAACACTCAAGAGACGATTGTTACGGAGGAAGAACCATGAGCAAGTATGGAAACCCAGAGTTACTGCTTGAGTGGGATACCCCTACAACGGAGGAGTTGTATCTGGACATAGACGGAGAATGCCACAACATCCTACTGCAAGTTATGGGAGATTTGAGAATCACCTACTTGTAATAAACTGTAACCTATGAACTTAGCTTTTTCTATTGTGTTTAGTAAACATGGACGAAAGAGACACGAAGATTGTTGCGATAGCCGTCGGTGCTTATCTCATCTATACTTACAAAAATGAGTTGAGCGAATATTGGAACAACGTTTTCAAGCATGCCAGTAGTAAATCGCTAAAATCTACAACACAACTAGCAGCTGGAAACAAGGCTCTTGCGTATGGAAAGAACAAAGACGTCTACGCAGCAATGGCGGGCATCCAGAGAAACAAACAACTTCACATCAGAGCTGTATAATTCTAAATCTATCAAGGTATATTAAAAAAAATCATGTATGTTGTAGGGATCGATCCCGGGTTCCGCAACTTGGGAGTGGCTGTGCTGGACTTTGAAGAATTCCGTGCGTCAGGAGCGGTGAAGGTGGTCGAAACCATCACTCTGGATCTCACGTGTGGACAGAAAGGCCAGTCGGTGACTTCTATTTTGGGTTCTCTGCGCGCTCTGAATAATCTGCCACAATTAAAATCCGTCTACATCGAGTCACAATATACCTGCAACGGCCGGCTATCTTTTCTGAGCCAAAAACTAAAAAACATTGAGTGGGGTGTAGCTTGTTATTTGTCCGCCTTGCATCCAGATGCCACAGTGGGGTGCGTCAACTCCAAAGAACTGAAATCATTTTTTGGACTCTCGAATGACGGTAATTACCTCAACAAAAAGAATTCCATGGACTGGATAAAGCGACACTCGCCAACTGGGTCCAAAGGCAAGATGTCACACCACGAAGCTGACGCTATTATGGTTGCCGTAAGAGGCGTCTGTAACACGTTAGACGTTTGCCCTGTGACTATCTCTCTACAACGTGGTGATTAATTATTCTAAAATGTACCTCAAAGTATGGACCACGACTTTTGTTATGACCCAGACAGGGGTATCAGGCCTTTGCCAGCAGGGTTCTATGACGTTGCAGACTCAGAAGACGAGGAAACGGCCATCACGCGTATGGAACAGACGCTTAACGTCGCTAAACGCTCGCTCACACTTGCCACAAGAATAATGCAGTCTATGCGCGCTAGATACGTGCGCAGCAAAGCTAAGGCAAAAAAAATAACTGAGCTACCACCCAAAATATACAAGACGATACGGAAAAAGAAGAAGCGGCCGTCCGCTGTCAAGATGTATAAAATGAAATAAATATATACATACATAAATATTTATAAGGTCTCTGTGCAGACCATAATCTTTCGTTTGGTGTTCGGTTGAGCTTTGGGGCAATCTTTGGCAATGATGCCGTCCGTATAGGTCTGCGTGACCAAATTGTGAAACCACATCTGCGATCTTATCGTCTGCCCCCGCAGAACGGTCACTGCTGCCGTGAAAAGATCGTGCCGGGACTGGTCGGAGGAGGCCTCAAAGCACAAGTTGGTGACTTGGTGCAGACTGCCTTCCATCATCGCCATGGCCATGTTGCGTGCCTCTATCCACGTGTGTAACTTCTGCGCGATGACTACTCCGGCTGTGCGCATCTTAGGTGGGAGGTCGCCCCAAATGACGTCCAGCGAAGTTTGTAACTGCTGCATCATCTTATCATAAATAAAAGCCAGACCGGCGAGAGCTTGACTGTGTGTGATGGTGATGTTGGTGGTGTTGGACATGCTTGGCCAGTGAATCTGCGAATCTTCCGTTTGGCGCCCAATTCAGACGATTTTTCACCTAACGTCAAGTTTTTGAGCCGAAACGTCATTTTGTGTTTCTCAACTGTCAACTTGTTTCGCACACAAACCAAAATATCTTTAGCGTAGACAAGCGCGTTTCCGTCTTTTGACATAAAATAAACTCCCTCCGGAAAAGAATGCTCTACACCTGGAACGCGGACGTAGTCAATGACAGTCTCTACAACTGGTCGGTGGCTCTCAGCGATAAGATGATGAGATTTATCGAGTCTACCCCACCAGAAAACAGACAGATAAAAGATGTGGATGAATGGCGGATAGCAGTCATCGTTAACCGGTTGCAACACATAGTCAACATACCTATTCAGTACTGGTACCTCTTCGACGCCCTGCCGGAGCGAGCCGGTCCAGTATGGGCCCACACGGCGGTTCGGATAACACCCGTAGTTGTCAATGACGACGATATACGCTCCAAGTACATACGGCACAGAATGCCGCTTACAAAGATAGCCATGAACCTCTCCTTCTTGATGATAGACGTTTTGGCTGAGATAGAAGCAGTATTGTGCGCAGAAGGTATGCCCTACGACGAAGTGATCACGGGACACAAGGACTCGCTGTTGGGTGCCTTGAACGACGCGGTGCAGCTTTATCCAGAATAAAGTCGACTGAAGCTAGTTTTTATTTGATTTATAAACCATGCGCCAGAGTATTTACAACGTCTTTTTGGATAACGTGGTCTACAGCGTCACCGGAACATTTGAGGCTGCAGAAGACCGTCGCATGCTGGTGGAAGTATACCGGCACTTCACTGATCATCCAAAATCAAAACGCATACTAGTGTACGCAATCATTGTAGACCTGTTAAAAGACTGTGAGGCGCAGTGGGAGTTGATAAAATCTGCTATTTACCGCACTCATGCCAAATACATCGAGAATCGCACCAGCACGGCTGAGGGACAGAGTGCTGAACCACCCGCTTTTCAAAATTAAACTGACTGAAGATGAGAGAGACCAATTCATTGAGAAGTCGAAAAATGCAAACGGGTTATCATTCCGCTCAGACAACTTGGACATGGTACGCTTCTGGACGTACCTCAATGCAAACGAGGAGTTACCGCCCAGATTGAAAAAGAAAGTAACAAGATAAAAACCCACAATCGTTTATATTTCATTCCAGTTCAGTAGCCTTCTGGCAATGGGTCCAATTGTTTGTACCGTTTACCCACTATCGGCCACTCGTCATAAGTTCCGCAAAGCAAGTCGCCCGGACTGAATTGTCTGTAGTGAGTGGGTGCTCCGTCTTCGCAGCGGCCAATTGTGACGTAGCTTATGTCTTTGAAGTCGTGTCTATGCCTGTGTCTGGCCAAAATTTCGCGTGCGTGTATCATAGAGCTACATCTCCACTTCTCTTTGGCGATCTCTTCCCAGCTGTTCGATGGTGCTGCCCATATGATGAGGAGGAACTCTACTTCTTTAGTGTTCATGACTAATGATGCATTGGCCAAGTAAAACGTTTCCCGCCAAAAAGCAACGGTGACGTCAGCTGCTGTCATAATCCCGGAACGATCCATATTTCACGGATTTATCTGTCAAAAGATATGGTTTCTGACACATTTCTAGCTTTCCCGCCAAATGACGAGACATATCTTGCCGACACGCGGTAAACTCACTTTGCATTATAATTCAAAAAGCAACACAACGATGAAGCCTACCTCAGCCGATAGAGAATGCCTTTCACTCCCCAAACCTCTGGACTTCAGTCCGAATACTACACCCACAATTTTGAGGGCTCCGAAGCTCTGCCGCACCGAGACCAACTTTCTGGACGTAACCGAAGTTTCCAAGAAGAGACAAGCAGAACAATCACCCTACAACTCACCAAAGAGTCGCAAGCTAGACCTACTGTACATGCAAGCTGCCGAAATACTAGAGCAGCCCCCGCTCCTTCCTGAAGCTGTAGCAACCGCTTCTACAACGGCTAAATCTAGACCTCCCGTCATCTCAGACACAGTCTTTCATAAGTGGCTGGGTCAACAACTGCTCACCCGCAACATTATCAAGTCACTTCAGGATTTTGACCCGGCTGACCATGCAAATCCAGCTAAGAGAGACGACACCAGGTGTGTGATGGAACGCATGCTCAGAGAACTGGTGGACAACTTGATGCAACGTTGGGCAATGAACTTTGAATAAATATACAGAACAAAATAATTTCTTTTTGCGTTGTCCACTAATAAACCCTTCCAAACCACAATTGAATCAAATGGTTTCGCTTGGCCCCTCTGACCCAGTGGGTTTTATACCGTGGCACGGTGGTACAGGAAAACCAGGCAATGCTCCAATAGGCGGCGGTGACCCAATGGATGAAAAGTGTAAGAAGTTTATAGGAGCTGGTGCTGAACGTCTGTGGGACCCTGATTATTGGGTGTGCAAAAGATTAGGCCGTCTTGATAATAGATACGACCCTCCACCTCCACCTGAAAAAATACCAGAAAAACCTGTGCCTGTTGAAACCGGCGAACCATACCGCAAGAATGACCCAGTGCAACATCAGAGCAGTGCATGCACCAGTGAAAGATGTTACCCATGCCTCTTAGAAGGGACGTACAATAATCATCAAAGATTGAAATGTAAGATTCCCGCCGATAAGGAGAAGAAAGTATTTAATAAGGGTTGTCCAAGTGGATATGTTTATCAAGATGCAAACAGTGTTCAATTTATTAACGGGGATATGATTACTACATGTGTTAAGCCCGACGCTCCTTCGCCAAACCCGACACCGCCTTCTGGTAAACAACCTGATCCGACACCACCGTCTAACAAACCTGACCCTACGCCAAACCCCAACAAAAAGAAAGACCCCAAAAATCCTCCCATTCCTGACCCAGGACCCGGCAGGAAACCGGACCCCAGGAAACCTGACCAACCAGAACCGGTTTTAGATCCACTGTGCCCTCCTGACTTTGGCGATTGCCCTAATTCCAAACCGCACAAAGACCCACAGCTGCATTCTCCAACTGATGCATTTGAGTTGGAATTGACTGAATTGGGTTATACCCAGAACGCTCTGTATGCAGGAGGTGCTGGAATCCTTTTGACAGGAGCTACCTACCCTTCGAAAATCAGGTACAGTGTAGCAGGTGCTCTGTTTTTGCCGCCCATCATCCAAGGCACTTCAAATTATATGTTTGAGCACAATATTAACTCGGTCACTGTTCCCGTCTACTTGGAGAACATGGAAATCCGCTTCAAAAATCTCTGGAATCAGTTTGTTTACCAAACTTGGACTTTACCAGAATATAAAGTAGAGCGTGCTCTCAAGACCAGCGCAGGACCCATGGTGGCAATTGGCGGAACAGTGGCAACTCTGTTGACTACCGGAATACTCTATCACAACCGAGCGTTACCGGAGAACCTGTTGACATACTCAGCTGTTGGTGGCGTAGCTGTATCGTTAGTTGCCGGTCTGGCGATTGGAGGCTATCAATGGCTTGACGACAGTCTGTAAAATTGTAGACACACTTACTTTATGAACCGAACAGTTTTTCACAAACACCACAATGTCCACTGCCAGCTTAACTTGCAACTGTAATCCCGTCAAAGAGGCGCCCTACAAGATATGCGGCAACGGAGCTAACGCGGGAGAGGGTTATTGGGCTTGTGTGCAACGCAAAGAACAAGGAGGTTGTGGGTTCTTCAAGTGGGCCAACGCGGCTCTGAACAACAAGCGCCCTAGAATGACGGGCTATACTCCCATACCACCACCAGTCACCTACACCCCGCCTAGCTCAGACTCGAATGAAATGACTCTCCTCCTGGTCAAAGATCTCATTGAAAAGAGTAACAGACAGAACAATGAGATAGTCCTGCTAGTCCAAGGGCTGATAGAGACTGTCAACAAACTGGCGGCTAATAATAAACTGCTGTAGATTGTTGAGTTGTGGTTCAAGTTGTAGATGGCTTAGTTTCTAATAATTTAGTGAAACATACAGCATGTTAGAGTTGGCAGCATCTCTTGCACTATTATGGATAGTGGGCACCAAGATGTCCAACAATCATCAACTGTTACAAGCCGTTCGCGCAGAAGAAGCGGCCAAGTCTGTGGCACCGCAAATAAACCCTTACGCCTTATTGAGAGAAGACTTTGCTGTTGACTTGGCAAAACTAGATCCCTCGTTCAACATCAAGCAATACCAAGACGCGGGACTCATTCTGGGCAACACTTCCACCACCGTAGGCGCACCTCTGTCACGCCCGGAGTGGAATCTGGAATTGAATAATGACATGTGGAGTAATACAATGCAACGACACATTCAAGTACAACCGCGTCTGTAAATTGACAAAGAAAACATAAATAAATGAACAATTTCCAACTGACAATTCAAAAGATCAAAATGAACTTTAATATAAACGTGTCGCCGACTTGGAGTTTGGTAGAAGCTCCGTTCAAAGCAGTTGGCCTGTACAACGTGTCACCTCTCACTCGCGGCACGGTTGTCACCGTAGCCACTGGCGTCTTTCTCTACTACCTGAAACCAGCCACCTTGTTCAACGAGGACGGCGAGCCCAAGCCGTACAACTGGAAACCTCTGGACGGTAGATCTGTTCCCATTCCCTGGTGGGCAGTGGCATCTCTGGCAGGCACAGCGTCAGCGCTGTTCATCTGAATGCAATACCCTAAAACACAATAAAATTTTCTAAGTTTCTGCGTCATACATCATTCATAATGTCGAAACAGCAAGCTAAGATTGATGAAGTGGCACGCAGGTCCAGAGCCATGGACGAGCAATTTCGTGGACCGGAAATGGTCAATTATGCCAGGGCGGCGGAGCAGGTTCAAAACGTACAAGATTTCGGAGATAACAAAGCTGGTGCGACCACCGATTGGGCCACATCGGCCTTGTCAGCTGGGCGGTATCTTCCCACAGATCCCAGGGATGAGAAGATGAAAGTCAGAGAAGCGCTGGCCAATCAGCAGTCCATAAGGAATATGGGAAAGATTTCCGATGATATTGTGGAGTGGGCCACCAAGAAGAAAGAAGGCGAAGAATACATGAGATTCCTCAAATTTGCCGAATTTTTACAAGATCCAAAAAACCCGCGCACCCAGGAGGACATGTACGCGATAGTGCCAGAACTCCGCGACGGGCCAGACAAACTTCATCGCGAAAACTTGGTTCTGCAAGAGCAATTGCGGGATCTTCATCAGCACGGAAGAATCAGGGGGCGAGAGGATCTACAGTTGCTCATAAGAGTGTGTCGCAGAGACTTCATAATTCCAACTTGGCCGCTGTGGGATCCAAACGGGGTTCTGCTGGGACACTTCGCGGAATTCAAAGACTTACTAAATAACCACAATAAGACGAGAGGGTATTTCAATCCCAGACAATGGGCTGGGGGTTTACAAACTAAAGCAACCCAGCCCGCAGGCGGAGGTCAAGTTGTTCCCGTTCCGCCAAATGAAGCACTTCAACAGAAAATCAAAATTCTTTTGTTGGTCAGATTACTCCCTGGCATACGGAACGGAACAGACCCTTTTAAAACCGCGGCAACGTTGCTTGACGATATCAGTCACAGAACCGGCGCAGAAACTGATAACTCTGCCGCGAATGCTGCGTTCGCACACTTTGCATCGACACAGACTAACCTTATCGCACCCCCCTTTCCTTAACGGAAACAATGAATGTATTCCAACAATAATAAACAATGTTTACAACAAATCACTGAACAATCATGTTTAGTTTATTTTATCTTCACTTTTGACGTCACCTGCATGGCAAACTACACATATCTCAAATTCCGTGCCGGATTTTTGTTATCGTCTTTTTCGATTAAAAGGTTGTTTACTGAAAACCAGAATTTCCTGATAAGTTTCTTATCATTAGTGTATCTGTGGCCCAACTCTAGAATGTTTTTCATTATGTGCTCACGAAGCTTCTCCCCGGTTTCACTTCTTATCTTTTGCTCCTGCTTGGAGGGGTTTTGCACGTCGTCAGCATACGGGAGGAGAAACTTGTAATTATTTATCTCTTTGTTCAGTTTTTCCGCCAGCGACTTGGCTTCGCCCGCAACTTGTCTGTCAGTCATTCCTAGTTGCGAAGCTTGGACCACGTGCCTCTGCGGCAATTTGTCCAATTTACGTAACAGCATATTAAGATTTCTGTGTCTGGCCACTGACATTTGTTCTGATTCTTTTTCTTCTTGACTTTGAGAAACGTATTCTTCTTTGCCGCTAGGCTCTGAGAATTCTTTTTCATCATTCAGAACACTCTCTACTAATTTCTTTTCCGCTGCCTTTTGCGCTGCCTTTTTCCTGGCATTACGCTCTGCTGCAGTCAATTCTTTTTTTTTGTTCTGTTCATGTATTGCCAATGCTTTTAAAAAGTCTGATTCTATCTCCTGAGTAGTTTGAAGGTCTTGCACTATCTCAGCTTGTTCGTTTTCTTCGTCTTCTGCGGCTTGTGCTCCCGTATTTTCTTTGTTGTTGCCAGCTTCCTCCGCAGGCTCAGAAGGTGTGTCCTCCGGCTCTATCGGTTCTTGTGAATCACTTGCTTGTTTATTTTCGGGAGGAGGGTCATCTGTTTCTCCTGTACCGTCCAACTTGACGGGTGATGCTGGGGGTTCAGGAGCTGGTGATGCTGGGGGTTCAGGAGCTGGTGATGACGGTTCTTTTTTGACGGACAAATTGAGGACATCTTCAAAAAACGAATCGTATAACGACGGAGGAGCGTTAGTTTTGTCATCCGGGTCAACCTCCGTTTTCATCTTAACTGGTGTTGGTTTTGAAGGCGTGTAAGCTGTAAGCTGAGGTTTCTTTGCGGGTGTTGTCTGGGGTGTCGTAGCAGAGGTATTTTGTGTCGCCGGTAGAGGACTCACTGGTGCGGCTGCTTGCGGTGCGGGTCCATTGACATTGGCGGGTAGGGGTGGAGGTGGTGGAACAACAGGTGGAACAGGTGGTATAAATGTTGTTAATTTTGTCTTCTTGTAGTTGGCAATCATCCAGCTGGGTGCGTCAATCCATTCGGTGTCAATTGGCTTCCGTTTGACCAGATACTTGTACCACAGATATGCCTCCTCTTGAGTTTTTGGTACCGTACGTGCTAACCAGGACAAAAATTCGGAAGTTTTGATACGAACGGTTTCTCTGTCCTGCAAGAAGCCCGATCGAATTTCTGGATGTTCATTCACCAGATACAAACGTTCGTCTGCCAGCTTAGCCTGCAAAGCTGCAACTTTTGTATACTGCCCAAGTGAACTTGCTGCTTTCAATTCCATTGCTGTTTGATTGGCCATCAACATCCACCGGCAGTGTTGATACGTTTTAGGGGGCGCCTCTCCTCTGATCCACTTGGATAATTGATTTTTGAAGGCTATCTCTTTATCGATTACTGCCAGTTGTATATCCAGCTTGGCCAATTCCTGAGCGTATCCGAGGGCTAGAAACTCACCACTTTGACCAACAAGCCATTTAGAACCGAAAGTTTTGCACGTTATATCTTCATTGCCTTTAGGGTCGACGGTTCTTACGAATCCAAGCTGCTTCCTTAACCATTTTTGCTTATAGCGCATCACCTCTGTGGGAGTAGAGTACAGTTTGCCGTCCGGCTGTTCTTCCCAAGGTAATTTATCCGATGAAGCTATTTTTACTTTGTCGGCGGACTTGCGCGCTTGGTCTATCAATCGTTGTAGATGCGTACTTCCATGTTCTGGTTGCGGCCTTTTTGGGCCAGACACGGGGAAAAAATGTCCTGCAAGAGTTTTGCCGCTGTGCAGAGGATCAGCAGCTGCTTCATCTTTGAAATCCCAGATATTATTGTTCATTGTATAATACGTCATTTATTTAGAATATATTCTGAGCGTCCGTGGCATACACCCAGATGAGAACGGCTATGGCGGCTAATGCAGCGTACTTCTGATTATCAGTGAAGCCCGTACTTCTCACAGAAACTTGATCAGTTGTGGTAGCCTCCGGTGCAACTCCGAAAGCAGCTTGGGCTGTGGTTGGTCGAATCTTGTAATCGTTGTAGATTGCTGCGCGGTATGGGGTAGTTGTCACTTTTGACAAGTCACGAATGTTCACCCGGTTTTCACTGATACCGCTGTTTTGCAACAAGGGGAACTTTGTACCGACGGCTGATCTCATGAATGGTGGATGCTTGTTCTTCATTGTAAACTGAACCAGTTTTTTAGAATTAAATTTATTTTATGCAATGAGCGGCCTCTCTATGACGGTGTACCGCTTGTCGTGAGAGTAATCGTCCACGCCCTGTCTGGTTGTGATCGTCCTGCTGATACCCGGTGCATCTACCTCATACATGCCATTCTCCAGCGCACTCACAAACACGTATCCACCTTCTATCTTGGGCTCCGCGTTACTACTGTAGGAAGGATTGTCAAAGTGTTGTTGGGCCTTAATTGATTCTCCAACAGGTTGCAAAACTTTGAAAACAATGTATGCCACTCCCGCAAGTCCTAACATCGGCAGTAACTCTTTCATTTTTTGTATAATTTATTCTATAAATCTTTGGCCGATTCGTATGCTTTTGAGGCATTAGGGTAGAAAAATTGTTCTGCTTGTGAATCTCTGACGTCGCTAAAAATCTGTGTGCCCATACGTGACCATGGACCGGCCGCTAACCAGTGACCGTACTCCACAGATAGTTGATCAATCACCAGGTCATACTTGCCTTGCTCCATACTGGACACTACAGTAGGTGTAATTTTTGAATAATCTAGAGCGGCTGGAGCGAAAGTGGCTCCCACGATGGACGCTGCCTGAACGAACTGAATGATAATACTGGCTATAGCACCAGGCACGCCCGTTCGGTTCAAAAGGTCTCTGATTCTCGCTACTTCATTCTCCAAGAAGGAAAGTGGCATATCTGGGGTGTATTGTTTCTTCCAAGCGAAGACCAACCGTTCCTGGAATCGCGTGCGATAGGAGTTGAGAAGCTCGCACAATCTCACTCTGACTGTATACGTGGCATCTCCCTCGTCATATAACTTCTGTGCCTCTTTTGCGTTCTTATTAATATCCGCTGTACTCTTTTTAGCTTGTGCGGTAGCTTCTTTGGCGAGGTTCGCAGCGATAGCTTCAGTTGTAGCTCGTTTTATCTCATCAGCTGTTGGTGTTATATCAACTATGGGTGGTATTATGGGTGCTGGTTCTTCTGGCGGTGGACAATCCACTTGTTTGGATTTTGTGACACGGGATCTACGCTTGCGCACGGGCGGCTGAATAGGTGCCACCTCGACGTTGGCTGGTTGTGTAGCTGCTGCCCATTCTTCGGGTGTGCCCCATCCAGTTCTCTGCTCTTCCGCTATGCTATCCAAGGTAGTTTCCTCCATGATGGTGTATATCCTTGGGCACTAGAAATTCTATTTTTCACACTCATCAATGCCCACTTCCGGTATAGTTATCCCGGCAAATTGGACACCAAGTGAGCCTATAAATATACCCCGCAAACCTAAGCATGCCAAGAGTTCAGATTTCGGAATATACCCCAATAAACCGATCCCAGCTCCCGGGCCGCGTACCAAGGAGAACAAAGTTCAGCAACTTTTTCGTCACGATCTCTACAAACTACAGAGTGATTGAGGGAGATGCCGATAATTATATGGACAAAGCGAGGAGATTGCAAAAGACATTGACCGAGTTATTTGATGAAAATGAACCGACTGCTGTACTACAACTCAACAGGGATAGAGAAAACAGTGCTGACGTGTTGAAAATTGGCGATAGCATAGTGGCTTATCAAAATTCAATCGGTATAGAAGTGGGCTCTGGCAGGCGCGGTCATCGCATCCACGCGCACGTCTTGATGCAAATAGAACACACAACTAGTCTCCAAGTCAACGTGGATGCTATCAAAAGATATGTAGCTTCAGAGAATGAGGACTGGATTCCTCCACACAAGGCTAACCCTGACGAGCCATGGAAAGCTGTCTACGTGCAAGTTAAGATGGTCGATGAAAGCTCCAAGAGAATATTGAACTACATTTGGAAGGGCGCACCGGTTGCAACGGAAGATATTGTCGACGTGGCCAACACAATTTATAACACAGCAAACAGATTTCAGTCACTCTCTCTACGATGACCACGCTGCCAACAAACCCGTTCAACCAGAAGCTGCACAACTTCCTGGCTTTCATAGATAAAACCTACCCCAATGTCAGCAAACAGATGCCCCAGTCTTTCAGAGCCATTGTGCCGCTGGTGACTCCCCGTATGGTTACTAAACACGTCACAGCAGACGTTCTCGCTGAGTTGGAACTTGCTCTGGCAGAGATTGACCTTTGTTCAGCTGATTGGAAATGCAGAAAGGCTATCAAAGAACTACACGAAATTTATTGCCGCACCGTACAGCAATCATTAGGAAGTAGCTGGGTATTTGACGACGTTTTGGCGGACACAGACACTGCAAACATCAGAACTGTATTGAGATACGTGAAACTGTTTGTGACGGTCGTTCTGACTTCGCAAAGAATAGAATAAAATAATTCTATAAATGTTTTTATTTTATCAGTCTACAACACTGTAGTGGCCAAAGCTATTCCGACCACTGCGTAAAATTTGGGGCGTGCGCAGCCCACAACTGTGTTACACGGACACTTGGCAACCATCCAGGTGGCGTACAGCAAGCAGCTGGCTGCTATGAGTTTCAGAGGCGACGTCATTTTGTGTACAATTAAAAATAAATGACTATAGAATTTCACATATTATACTATCATTCTTTTATTAAATTAGTTTTCAGACACTCGTGATAAATCTGGCGTGACGGTATCTCCTGCAGCGGCAGAAGTATAGCGTAGTGGTACGCCTGTCCCACGTGCCTCATCTCCACTATGCCCATCTCCAACAGAGCCTTCGTGAAGTGGGTGGCGTGTCCACCCGTTCCCTTGGCCGTACCGTGTGCAGCTGCAGAATGCGGCGAGTGACGTTGGGCGTACGTCTGGTGCATCATGAGGCTGGTGCCGACGTAACGGTTGATATTTCCCCAATCTACAACGAGTCAATTGAATATTTTAAAAATTCAACAATTAATTAAACGCAAACTCACCTTCAAGCGTAAAGTCAAAGATAGACTTCTGAGCGAGCATCTGTTCCAGCCTGTCCGCCCTGTTCCACGCTCTCCACTGACACTTCATCCAATTGAAAAATAAAGCGTAAAACCACCTCGTGATAGTCTGCAACTTACGCAGCATCTTCTTGCCGAGCTTGACGTCCCCCAGCTGTGACAGCTCCTGCTCGTACACCCGTGTGTATTGCTCGCCCGCGCACCCCATGGTTGTCTTGACACTGAGCGGTATGATGTTGGGGTCCAAGTCTCTGTAACGGGCACCTGGGCAGAGCCACTGCTTGTCCGTCGGCTCTCTGTTGACCACGTAAGCACCCTCCTCTTCCTCTTTCGGTTCTGAGAAGCGCTGCACCTGAGGGGGCGAGTCGTCGATGACGTGTACCACTTTTACACGTGGAGGAGCCTCCGGCGACGAAAAAGGGCTGTAAAACAGCTGCCTACTACCGCGCTGCTCCGGCGTAACTGGCTTCAATCTCGGCGGCGGTGAGGGCGAAGGTGACGGTAACGTAGGGTGTGGTGGTGGCGGTGTAGAGGGTGCCGGTATCAACGGTAACGGCAGTGGGCGGAAAGACGAGGGCGGTGTTGACTGTCTCACTGGGGCGAAGGATATTTGCAGGCTGCTGTCCAAGTCCACCTCGAACGGGTCCTCCACCGTGTAAATCACCCGCGGCTTCTTGCGTAGAGGCGACACCGGCGCACAGAAGAAACTGGGAGAAGACGGTGCAGAATTGTTCGGGGAGCACAGTGGTGAGTAATGTGCCGGCTGGGGCGGAGACTGCGTCACTTCCTCGTCCTGTGACTGGGGCGGCGACTTGTCTTCATTCTACAACGCAATTATTATATTGTTAATTAATTATATAATTATAAAAAACTGCTTACCTGGTCACAACTTTCAGGTTGCGATTGGGAATTCTGCTGCGGTAGCGAGGTCGGGGAGTCCTTACGCGGCCTACCCCGCGCCAGCTTTATGCCTGCTTCTCTGCGTGCTTTCACAGCGGCGGCTTTGGCGTCCAACTTGGCACGAGTGTCAGGCGAGCAAGGTTTCTTCTTACGGCCCCGTTTGTCGTCCCGACTCTGAGACTCTTGGCTCGGCTCACTCTGACCTCCGCTGGAGTTCCTCACGCGCTGAGAAGCAGGGGGAAAGTCCTCACTGTCTGTGTTGCTGCTGTGAGCGTCCTGTGAAGTACGTTGGCGCTTCGGTGGCATCTCTATCGGACGGTGTGGCGAAAATAATAATGCCCAACGCAAACCTCCGTCCTGACGTATAGTTACGAGTTTTACGCGAGGTTTCATCATTGTTATGACAACTGTCAACAAAAACGTACATTTCCATATTTTTACGTACACCGGCGATTTATCGGGGAAGCAAAAGATATCTCCGACGGAACTTCTGACAGCTTCTCCCGCGCGGACTTCCATTTGCCGGAAAATTTTCCCTATTAATACATCCGGACGGAAATATAGCGTAAAGTCTGCGATTTGGGCGTCCAGATGCGCTGTCATTGTCACCCGTCGTATTTTTGTACGTCTTGACTGGCCTGACGTACTACCACTGCGTCGTGACTTTGCCCGACTGACTATCACTACGTCTTGACCTACATGACTGACTATTACCGCGTCGTGACTTTTTGGACGCACTAGTGAGTCGCAGCGTGTCCGAACTTTATACGTCGCATATCACATGATGTGCTATCTCCGCGTCGGGATTTGTAAGTCCGATTCTCATTTTTCAGAAACCCCGATCTGACGTGCTCCCCCGAAATAATATTGATGCGTCAGGACACATAAATATGGAAATGATAGCGGAACGCGGAATAAGTAAATCCGCATACAATATTTCTCGCGAAATTTCCGGTAAACCCGCGTCGGATATTATAACCATGGCAACCGTGCGCGGACGCACCAAATTCATTTCCACCTTACACAACACACAACAGCCACCCCAACAATGTCTGCCAACTTCGTCCGCCTCCACTCCAACATTATGGACATCCTGTGCCGTAACGGCGTGCCCGTCAGGCCTAACTGCTGCAATCACTTTGGGATCGTCGGTCTCTGGGTGGCCTTCCAGTTGTACCAGGCCGCCCCTGCTGACGTTCTTCGCGTCGTCCTTCCCCAGGTCAAACGCGTTGTAGACCGGTTTTTCTTGCTCGCGTCGCAGCTGAGCCACCACGCTGGAGAGCTGTGGACGCTACCCGAAACTGCTGCCAGCCGCTTGGGTCGCCCTGCACCGGACTTTGTTGGGCTTCTCCGAGCCTTCGAGGGGTGCTTCAACACCCACAATTGGAGCCACGAGGAGTTTGAGCGTCGCGAAAGGGTGATGGAGGACTGGCGCAACGCCTGCGAGGAGGCCTTCAATTTGAGTACCGCCGAGAAGACCTGCCGTTACTGGTTGTTACGCCTGGGCAGTTACCCCGGACGCCTTCTCAGTAAGCTGGCCGACGACCTGAACGCCCTCAGCAAGGTGCTGGCAACCGGTCACGCCTTAGTCCCCCAACAGCCTCTAGACGAGTGGACCCATTTGTCCTTCGGGCATATGTGGCTCGTGGAGCAAGATCGTCTGGCCTACATGGTCACAGTGGTGCCCACCGACCCCAACATGCCGCCCTTAGAGGACACTTTGGAGATATTTCCGTACCTGGCCGACCTAGAAGAGGTCGCACGGATGGAGCAGGAAGCCGTCGCACGTATGGAGGAGGAAGAAGAAGAAGAGGAGGATTCTCAGCGTGACCTGTCCACCTTCGACGACGTACACCGTGACGAGGACGGTATGACTGCCCGCGACTGGGAGGAGATCGCCAGGGAGATGGACTGCTGGGACATGGACCTGCTCAGGGCAAATTACAGAGACTTTGCCGGCGGTGCCTGGGCTATTCGCCCACAACAATAAATATAAAAGTTAAATTTTGTTTTTAATTTTCTGAATTTTAAAGATTGTAGACTGTCGAGTTGTTTTTGTCGTTTATTACTTCTTTGTCATTAGCTTGTCTGATAAGACGACTGCGCCTGCCACAACTACACCTGCGACTACTGTACTGATTACAGCAGGAGGAAGAGACTGGACTACAGGTAAGTTTGCAGCTCTGAACACCAAGTTTGGTGTAACGTAGACGGTGGCGGCACCGGCAATAAGTATCAAAGCTGCGTGGGCTTTGAGCCAGTCTTCTGTTGAGCTTACTCCTGATGCGAAAGTGTCGGACATATTGGTCTGTTTAGGATATATATTTAACTGATGTTATGACTGACGGATTTAGAAAATTAGCAAGCTGCAAATGGCTTTGGAGAACCTTCACCCGCGTGCCGAGGTGCTTCAATATCTGTGCCCAGAAGGAACTTCAAATTATCTCAGCAGGACAAAGATTTATGATAAAAAGCGAAAGGATTTTGACGGACGCCGCAGACCGCTCACAGAGGAACAGAGGTTATGTAAAGAACTTCTGGGTCATTGTAGAGCGGACACTTTGGACGAACTTTATCAAGCAGAAGAACCGGCGGCATACTTCCTCAAGCGTATAAACGGCAATGGAAAATCTCGGCGTACAGAAAGTGGACTGAAGACCTGGCAGGCGGCTAAGCGGTACGGTATAACATTTACCTGCAACACGTGTCAGCAAGAGTACACACATTGGAACAAGCACAAAAAACGTTGCAAACAGTAAAGAGAATATTATACGTGTTATTTCTATTTTGGCGTTCAAAATGCCCAAGAGCCCTAAACGTCACACAGAAGAGGTGGACACTGATGAGTCAGATAAGGAAAATGACGTTGATGCAGAAGAAGACGAACCACAATTGAATCTGCCCAAATTGCAGCGGTACAAACCATCCACTTATGCTTTGGACAGCTTTTGCACTGTGGCGGGCAAGCGTGGTTTGGGTAAATCAGTTTGGATACAATGGCTGTTGTCACACATGCACAAGTGTTACAAAGAGGTGTACGTGTTCACCAAAACCAAACACAACTACTTTTGGCAGCAGCACGCACCAGACAGTTATATTTATCCCGGCTGGGACCCTGAGATTGGCAGGCAGATTATTGATGAGGCTAAGATGGATTTTGAGAGAATACTAGACGGTGATAAAGAAATCAAGAGCTGCCCGTACCGCCTGGTGATCCTTGATGACGTCATCTCTGACGACATCTCAAGAGACAAGGTGCTGACAGACTTGGTATTTGCGGGACGCCACTACCATATTGGAGTAATTTCGGCTATCCAAGATGTCAAAGGTGATAATTTCTAAATTATGGGCACAACTGACAAACGCAGGTTTTGGGCCAAAGATCAGAGGAAACTCTGATTTGATTGTGACCACTCATCAAGCTCAAAAGCGCACTTTAGAATGCTTGTTTGAGGACTACGCCTCTTTCTTTGGGCGCGAGGGTAAAAATGTATTTCAAGCTATCATGCGAAAATATACTAAAGATCACGGCGTGCTAGTAATAGACCAGACCAAAGCTAGGTACAAATTCCAGGACATGTTTTTCTGGGACAGAGCAGACCCAAACCCGAAACCTTATTTTCTGGGATGGGCGCAGCAGTGGAACGATTCAGGTGACGACTGGCACGCTCAATTGAAACGTGCCAAAAATAAGTTGTCAGTAGACAGAGACAAGACGCAGGAATATGTCATCCGTAAGCTGGAGACACTGAAACGGAAGGACAATTCTATGTTTCGCATGAACTCTGACCTCGATGACAGCTCAGCCATTATTCCCAGTAACGGCCTAAATCTGGCTCCTCCCGAAATAAGAAAAGGTATGCGGGAGGAGTACAACAAGCGCAACGGTTTTAGCAATTCCATACGTGCCGACATTGAAAAGCGCGTAGATGAAGTACTGGCCAAAAGCTATGTGGCTGGCGCTATGCGGCATTGGCTTTAATTCTAAATCTGTGGCGGAACGATGGAAGTACACCCACACTTGAAAGGAGAATGCATTTTCATTCAACAATACTTTCCCGCAGATGCAGCCGACTTGGTCGTGGCAAATTTCTCAAAACAGACGCGCTTTAGGAAGCTGATGATTGACAAAATTGTTGTAGACACAACCTCACTTTTCAAAGAGGGCAAAGTGCCGGTGTGCTGTCATGTGGTAATTCGCATGAACAACAAAATTATGGATACACACATAGAGAAGATGACGTACGCCAACTTACAGGGCTCACCAGTTGGAGTGCCTCTGCCGCTCATAGACGGTACGCGCTCGCTGTACATCTTTCCTGCCCCTTGGGTGATCTTTCGCAGCGATGTGGACACATTTGCACAAAATATTTCGGTGGGATTGTACGACCAAGACAGACCATTGCAGTGTGACGCGTTTGCAATCTGGCTGCATTACGAATAAATCGGTCTTAAATATAATCATTTATTTTCATCTGTTTTCGGGCGCGTTGTAGATCATCAGTGAAGGGTTTAATACCGCGTTTTCGGTGTATGTTGGTGACGGGGCCACCCAATGTAGTCTGTACCGGTGATTTTGCCAAGGGTATGCCCAGTTCCTTGCACATGCTATCGAAAAACACGCTCAACTTTCTGTCTGCAGAGTGCGGTACTGGAAAGTACACGTTATGTTCGCTGCAGCCTATGAGGTCGTGTATCTTGCAAAATATGTAATTGAAATTGGGAAAGTGTTTTCTGTCCGGAAATTTCCACGTGCTGCGATTGTATTTCATGCGCGGAGGTTGCCACCGGTCCCAAACGTTACTGAAAGCTATAAACAGCTGCCCGACCATGGAAAGTTCCTGCGGCGTGTAGGTAATCTGTACAGTTGGGCGTTCGGGATAGTCTACGTGCTGCGGATTCATGAAAACTTCGGCAATCGATTTCCAGCGCTCAAGATATTTCTTGCACCATTTTGTCTGAGGGTGCAGGTTCTGTTTGTCTATAGATCGGAGTACGTGCTGGATATCTCGTTTAGTTGGCATTGTGGCATTGGATAGAGTGTATCCAGTATTGTTGAACATATGATGTTCCAGCTTAGTTTGGATAATGTCAGAATCGTGGCGACATATGAGCGGCTCTCTGAGGCAGTGGGCGTACATTCTCTCGTTGATATGGGCACGTCTGTTGTATGATCCGCGAAACTTAGCTGAGTACAGACGCTGCTGCTCCTCCAAGACCTGTTCGTAGGTTCTTCTGTGCTCTGGTTGGGCTTGGAATTGAGGCCAGAAGTTTTCGTCAAGGATGTCCCACTCAATCCCTGTGTAGTCGCCCTCTGTGATGATCTCTTTCTCTGGCTCGATGCACGAAAGGCCGCATTGCATGCACGTGTAATATTGGTCGTAAAATTCCTGGAAGTTTTCCCAGCCAACCGCGCGGCACCCTTGACAGACTGCGGTTTCCATTTCAGTATTGTTTCAAATGACTCAAACTATAATATTGTAATAGTCGCCTTTGTTGCTTTGTGCGATTTTCGGCGCGTCCAAGTAGCCGTTAGCTAGCTGAGTATAATAGGTCTGTACATCAGCCGCTCGTGCGGACTTGGAGTGGATTCTCATCATAGACAGCGCGTCAGTTGCCACTATTTTTCCGACATCTTCGCGGCCATCTATCGCGTGGGCTGTCACAATAGTGTCATTTTTTACCTGTGGTGACGTGTACATGTGCCATGCGACCCACACGATGGTGCTGACAAGAGCTACACCAGCCGCGTCCATTATAAAATCTGCCATGTTGAAGTTCTAATTTATGTTTGTCAGCAACGTGAGTAGAAAATATTTAATCATGGACGTCAACGAAATACAAACAGGCGTAATAAGTTTCGCCATAGGGGCGACAGCGGGATCATTTTTGGATTCCTTTTTCTTGTCGTCTGAACCCGTCACAAACCAGAATTGGCTCAAGACTGGCACGGAAGTTGTGGCACAGACTGCCATAAACATCTGGTTGTATTCCAACATCATCAATTTTACCGCCAGGCGTTACGGAACCGGTGCGTCAGGTGTCACCAGTTTCACGACAATTATGGGTCTGATCAATTCGCAACATAACTTGGAAGTAAACACCAAGAAGTTGGCGTCATTCGCAGTTTCTACGTTCAAGAGGATGGCAATAAGCATGGAAAACAGCGCCAAGAAGACAGCGGAGACCGAAAACATGCAAGATTTCTCCAGTATGATGAGCGTTCCCCTACCTGCTAACGACCACATCGCCCGCGTGTAATAAAAAAGTTGACCGAGGAAGAAGATTGTTGGTGTTTACGTATTTTACGTAACTCGGTCCGCAAAAAAATTCGGTCGGCCGCTCCGCCAGGAAAAATTTTCAACTTCCTCGGTTGTCCGATTCGTGAACATATCTACTCCGTAGCGTGAAACTCATGCAGCACATAAAGTTACAGTCTTTGACCAAGTTGGTGCGTCTGACGATCTATTGCTGGCGAGAAAACTGCATTTACGTACTCCCGTAACCCATAATGCGGAGATGTTCCGATTTTTGACAGTCTACAATGTAAAATACGGCGACTTTTTCCGCGTTTGTAATTTGTATAATTAAACTTCTCAACGAAATGCAACACATGTTTGAACACGACACGGTGCCAGACGCGGTCTGTGTTACTGCAGAGGACGAAATTGACGTCAACGACCGTTTTAGTCTGTGGTTCGGCGGTCAAAGTAAATGTCCCAAGTGGCAGTCGCTGCACACTCCTCAGAAACAGAGTTTCAAGATTATACCATCCTCTGTCGTTGCCAACATCATTGGGGTCGGTTACCAGTCCATCTTTCAAGAGTGGAGGCGCTACACGAATAGAGTGGACGCACAACAGAAGCTGGAGGGCTGGTGGCTGGATTGGGGCGTAACTTACGAACCCGTGGCCATCTCAACTTACCTGGGGTTGACCAACAGCGTGGGAGTGCAACCCGGCTCCATCAGACACCGCTATCACAAGTGGTTGTGGGCTTCGTGCGACCAAATATTGCTACGCAACAGGCGCGAGCTATCCCTGTTGGAGATCAAGTGTCCCCAGAAACTACCGGTAGAGTGGCGTACCGACGCGCAAGTCTGGCGCAAGATATGCAAACACGTCGTCCAAGTACAAATGCAGATGGCTTGCACGGAAATCAAACACGCTTACCTCTTTTACTACCACCCAAACGATGGTCACGTGGAGCTGATCATACCGTACATGCCCGAGCTGGTGTCTCACTGCATCTCTTGCTGCGAACAATTTTTGAGGAGAGTTGAGACAGATGACGCCATCTACACCAAACGTAACCCCTTCACCCAGATTACGGTAGAACTCATGTCTTCATGCAAACAAAAAATTCTAGAGGGTATGAGCTATATCAACAAACACAAAGGAACACAACAAGATGGAGACGACTATGTACTGCGGCAAATGCAAATCGGATCAGATGGTGACGATCCACCACGTAAAACTCAACGTCTCTAACAAAGACGTCACCAAGCCTCGCAACGCTCAACTTAACGTGCGTCTCTACAAAGGAGTGTGCCAGAAGTGCGGCACCAAGCTAAACCGTATCTTGTCCGTGTTGCCCCACCTGGAGCCTTTGGTTGACTACAAGGAACAAGGTTTCGAGGAGAGCGAGTACAAGGCTTTACGTGAGAAGGAGAGTCTCAAGCCAGTCAAGGAGAAGGTCAATCTTACAGCTGAAGAGAGAGCCAACATCAAGGCTGCCAAGGCTGCTGCTAAGGCTACGTCGGGAGGCAAGCGCAAGAGAAAGGGAGCAAGCAAAGACGAGAAGGATGTCCAGGAACCAGTAAAGAAGAAGCGCAAGTCTGCACCCAAAAAGTCCTTTGACAGCCTTCTCAATCCAGACCAGAGAGAGCTACTCGTCCAGTGCCAAAAAGAGCTGGAAAACAACGAGACAGAAGAGGACTTGCCCGTCCCTTTTGAAGAGTTGACGGTTGTAGACCTTGTTAACAGCGGCATAGACGTGTACGTTCATGTGGCCGGTTCTGCAATAGTCCCTCTGGCAAAACTCAAGCTTAAAACAGCGACAGACAGTGAGAAGAGCGAATAAAAGACACTTTATTGTGAGTTAATATTTTATAACATCCTATGACTGTTTCTTTTTTGTCTTTTTCTTGGATTTTTCCTTCTGCGATCCCTCAATCCAGCCGTTCTCTCGAGCCATAATAGAGGCTATGGCCCAGTCCATGCGGTCTCTCTGCCGAGCTGCAGTCACCCTACTCATCACTTCGGCTTCGTGCTGTTTCATGTATTCTCGGCTAGGATTCTTCCAGCCTCCTGGTGGAGCTGCCGGTTTGTCCGTACTACTGAATCTGGGAGCCACGGCATTTTCAGGTAAGGGTTGAATGACGGGGATGACAGGTGCTTGTGGCCCAACCGGTGCGCGCGGTGCGATCAAAACAGGTCTGATGACCCTCCTACCACTGGCGTTTATAGTGGGAGCGGTAGACACGGCCACAGGTGGTGGGACCACCGATGGAGCCACGACTGGCACAGGGACTGTGGGTCTGATTTGTGACAGCGTTCTGGGTTGCGGCGGAGGCATTACTCGGTTACCAGGTCTGGGGTCGTTCCATGCTAATACTTTGGGATAAGACTGTTGTAGAGAGGGCGGCACAGGAGTAAAGTGTGGAGCCCTGGGTGGTGCGACCGGTTCGCTCTTGATGATTGGTCTTACCACAGGAGGTACCGCAACCACTCTTGGCACTGCCGGAGCTGTCTTAATTGCATACTCGCGAACTTCTGGGGAACGTGCTACTCTTGGTACTGCCGGAGCTGTCTTAATTGCATACTCGCGAACTTCTGGGGAACGTGCTACTCTTGGTACTGCCGGAGCTGTTTTGATTGCATACTCGCGAACTTCTGAGGGACGTGCCACTCTTGGTACTGCCGGAGCTGTTTTAATTGCGTACTCGCGTACTTCTGGCGCTGTTTTACGAGCTGCCACTCTTGGTGCGGGAGGCGCATTTTTGACAGCGTACACGGGTCTGCGAGGATGTGGATGACCACGTTCACAATCTTGAGCTCTGCGAATTGCCGCGTCACGCTCCTCGAGGCGCTTTTGGTATGATGACACAGGCATAATGTTTTTTGTTAACAGAATAGAATTCTGTGCTGACTTTTCTAACATGAAACTCAAAACAGAAGATGGAGAAGCCCGAATTACGGCTAAACACACTCAACGTGCAAAAGCTGTACGTCAGTGGCATTGAATATGATTTGTCGAGCCATCCTGGTGAATTGCACGCTGTCAAACAATCGGTCAATCAAGTCAGAACGGACTTGGCCGATCTCAGCTTATCCACACAATTATTTGTCAAGCTGTCCGATCTGGCTAATTACGTGAGAACTTCCGCCTTAGACAACTATGTCACCAGATCTGGCTTGAACGCATATGCCACACTGGCCAAGTTGGCTGATTATGTGCCACGTACCGAATTTATGGCCACACTGAATAATTACATTACCACATCGATGCTTACGGATTTGTATGACAACTTGGCGGACCACGCAACTCTGGAACAACTTTCAGAGGCCGTAAATGCGCTGAACTCTACTTTTCGAATTTACGTTTCACAAGCTGATTTGCCAAGCTATTTGACAGGCTACACCACTGTAGACAACGTCAAAACTCTCCTGACAGAATTTGTCAAGACAACAGCTTTAACGGCTATTCTCCAAGACTACGCAAAGACTGCTGCACTGACGGCTTACGTAACAACGCAGAATTTGACTTCCACCCTTTCCGGCTATGTGACCCTTGCTAGCTTTGGGTCAACTCTGGCAAACTACGTTACAAACACCGCTTTGGGCTCAGCATTGACGGTGTACGTCACGGCTGCATCTCTGGGTACCACACTCTCAGCTTATGTCACCAATTCTTCTCTCACTTCGACGCTGGCCGATTACGCTACCAATAGCAGCATCAGCTCGACGCTATCCAATTATGTGCTCTCATCCGCCATGGCCAATTACGTACAGAACAGCTCGCTTGCGTCCACACTGAGTTCATACATTCGCAGTGGAACATCTGCTACACTGGATACGCTCACCCTGAACAATACAGGCCAGTCTATAGTAGCTAGAGGACCTGTGCAATCTGGAAACATGTTGGTATATGCACAAACTGCGGGTGCGGGATTGGATATTTATGGGCCGCTAGTAAATTCAACCGGTACATCGTGCAAACTGGGCATGCGATGTTATCCTGCGAGTGCACCCGCTTTTGAAATGGTTGCCAGTGACAGCGGCACATCAGCTACTGTCGCATTCCGACTCAGGCGACGGTCCACATCCGACACTTGGGACGTGCCATTATTTTTGCAAAATACCACCGGATCTGTAGGGGTCAACACACAGACACCTGAATTCACTTTGGATGTCAATGGTACTGGTCGCTTCGCAGGAGACGTTGTAGCTGGCGCCAATGCGACTGGTCGCATAGTTTTTGGCACCTCCCGGTCGTCATCTGGATATAATATATGCGTAGAAAACTGGCAAGGAACAGCAGACTGGGTATTGTCCGAAAACAATGTGAGTCGCAGGATCATTCTACGGCCTGGAGGACGACTTGAAGTCAACACCGCACAATTGGCGGTTAACGGTCCTGCCAGCTTTACTGGCGATGTTACCGCAAAGAGAATACTGATCTCAACACCCGCATTACTCCCAGCAGATTATACTTTTTCGGGCTTTAATGTCACAGTGAACGGTAACCCGGGGCCGACGGTCAGAGGCGTATGCGACGGAGTTCGCACAACAATTAGTTTGTATGGGTACGTAGAGCCCACCTATTTTACAAAGAGCGGTAGTGGTACAATCACACTAAGATTACCTGCTGGTTATATTACTATCTACTCGAGGGACTCTGGTGGCACCTATTTGCTGAGAACCGAAAACGGCGGTTACGGTGTCTCGAACTGGACTGTTACCAGTGACAGCAATGGAGGCTATATGACCTTATTTTACAATTTTGGGCAAAACTTTCCAGACGGCTTCAAATTCACTTGGGCTTCGTTCACTGCAACATGGCTTGTTTAATTTCTAGCATGTAAACCCTGAACAAACATGACAGAAACAGCATCAACATCAGTATACGTGCAAATTGAAGACTTGGAGGCAGCACGAAACGAGCTGACAGCAAAACTTGGGATGATCGACTCAGCATTGACGAGGGCATACGCTGCTAAGAACGTGTACGAAAACATGAGTCAAGACAAGAGCACCCAAGCCATCATCACAGAACTAGTGGTAAATCGGCTTGGTGTAGACCGCGAGCAAGTGGAAAAATTGTGGACACAGATGGAAACAGAAAGCACCGAGGTACCCGTGAGAGCTGAATAAAACATAACTCATTCGGTTTTATTAATTGTTGTATCGTCCTTTGGCCACCATATCATGAAATGTTCGCGGTCAGTGTGTGGCAACTTCACGCCCGTTTCTACATTCCATCCGCATGTCTTGAAATAAGCCAGCGCCTCCGGCAAAATGTCGGCTACGCACACTGCGGTGGTGTGCAACTCTACCGCAGCTCGTATGAGTTTGAGGACGTCGTCTATCTGAACCCATTTTTCTCTAAGTTTCATCTCTTCATAGTATCCTTTGACATCCTCGGCACGACGGATTGTTACCATCTTTGGTTGACCGGGTGAGTTCATTCTATTGTGCGCCAGTGGCATACAGCAATCCCGTCGACGTTCATTTGAAATGTCTCGGTCTAGTGGCAGGTGTGATTTTCCCTATCCTGGCACTGCGTATTGTCTTTCTGGCAGCTCGGCGAGCAGCCGCATTTCGGTCCGCAGCAATGATCATCGGTTCGTACGCCACATGCCTCTGAAACGTCAAACGTTTATCTTCTCTGCTCTCCAATCTGTTGCCATAATATCTTCTGATCTGTTCGTGTGTCAAGTGCATTGGAGCAGTTATTGGTATACGTTCAGCCCTTGTGTCGTCTATGATTCTGTCCCATGCAGGTAACTCACGACGTGCCCACCTGACAGTACCCGAGCGGTCCCTAAAACTTTGCGTTTCCGGATCAGCTCTTACGTTAGCGTTGTAGCGAGCGGTCAAGTTCTTAACCATAATTGTAGATGAATCGTTTAGAATAATTAGCGTCAGACCACAAAGGCAGATTACCAGAAGATCGTTCTCATAATGTGGCACAAGTACAACCGGAGGCATGACTGGAACAACCGTATGGGCCAGCCACAACGTTCGTTTGTAGTTGAGCGAAGGGTTCGAACGCTCGTGCTTCCACTTTTTTTTTGGTCAAAAGTTTATTTGGTATAGACCAGCTCCACTTGCCATCCCCTACCTATTCTGTGAAAAAACACTAATTTTGACTGTTTTCACTGTTTATTCTGTGATTTCAGCTCGATTTTCCGTGGTTTCAGCTCGATTTTCCGTGGTTTCAGCTGGTTCTTCTGTCTTTTGAGGCTGTTTCCTTCTGAGTTTGTCCAGTCTCTTGGCTTCCATCAACAGAATCCTTGCCAGGTACTCTAACTCTCCCTTGAAGTCCCGAAACTGTTCGTCGGTGGCTTTTATAACCAATTCATCTGGAGCCAATTGCAGTATAAGGTCGTTCAATTCGTCAGCAATGCCTTCTAATCCAGTACGCCGCTCGAAGGAAGACATGTGTGCAGTTTATGCTATGCACGACGCCAACAGTTTTGTCTACACGACGACTCAACAGCAACTTCAACAAACACCTCCAAAATATACCACAACTCCGAAACTCCGCCCAAGCCAAAAAAATAAGGTTTTCAAAAATTAAACAAGCCAAATTTTTTAAACAAATTTGCAAAATTAAAATTTGAAACTTAAAATTTTGAAAACCAAAAAATTTTGAAAACCAATTTTATATCCTTCTCATATATATGAGTTCTTTTCAAGGTTCTTGTCATGGTTTTAGTGACTTGTCAAAAATAGTTCACGGCCTTAAACCCTAAACCCCAAAACCCTATGAATAGTTCATGGCCTTAAATCCTAAACCCCAACGGTGTGACATGGGCATTGTAGTGCCAAATGGCAACTGCAGTCGTCGTCCGAGTCACTCGTCATGGGCATGTCATCGTCCGAGTCACTTGTTATGGGCACGTCTTCGCTAATGTAGGATTCACACATGTACTTCATGGCAAGACCGAACTTTGACTTCGCGTTAGCCCAATGTGGCGGAATCTCATCAGTACACAGTGGATCGTTCCAAAACATGTTGTCTTAACCACACTGGCTAGAAACTTGTCTCTGCCACCAGTCTGACATAATAATAAACCAACACCAATCTGATATAATAATACCGCGACAGTCTGATATAATAATACCCCAACAGTCTGGCATTACACAAAGAATGTCACACAACAAAGAGCAACTGGCAGTCCTGGCAGCATTTTGCGAAGAGTTGTACCAGAGAGATGATGTCGGGCTAGTCGTACATGAAAGAGGTGGTCCAAAAAACGACCTGGACATAAATCCATACCCTTGGCAGATAATTATTAACCCGGTACACGCAAAGTGGAGTGACCACCAACAGAAACATCATTGACAAATAATAAATCGTTTATGCCGGCATCATTACTCTCAGCATGTTGAATTGCATGGAAGCCTCCTCTATGCAGTCATTGACCTCTGGTACCGTCTCCCCCCACTTCTTCTTCAACTCTGCCATACGGTCTATGGCGGCCTGTGTGGTTGCGGCAGCCAGAATCGCTTCTTTCATGAGTTCCCATTTTTCCTCGTTATAACCTCGCAAGTTGATTACATAAACGTCCGACGTGATGCTGACGGTATCTCCCTCGTACGTCTGGTATGACCCTTGAGCCTGTAAATCCTCGATGTCTTCTTTGTCCAGCTTAACCGTCAGGCTAGCAGCAGGCTGATTCTTGAAGAGTAGCTTATGATCCACCACAGGAAGCCAGTGGTAGATCGAAGGCTTGGGAGACAAAGAAGCTAACAAATAGTGACCAGACATTGAGCTTTTGTAGTTGTTATGAATGTAATAAAAAGCTGAACTTGTCTACGTTTATTTACTCGTTCCCAGCCCATGATATAATAGTTGTCCACTCGCTGGCAGTCTTCGGTGTTGATTCTGGCGTCCAGGAGGACCAATCCTCTATATCCAGCACCACGAAACCTCGGTGTCTTAACATCCTTTTCTGCGAAGGAACGAGGTACTCTTTTAGCTGAATTCTGGTGCGTCCTTGGGCTGCAGCAAGTTGAATCTGGTAGTTGACCTTGTACATCAGATCCGAGTCAGTGGCTGACAGAGAGGTCTGCAAAGCTTGATCAGCAGTCAGTGCGGGGTTGGGTTGTCGGTAGTCCATGTTGATGTTCAATTTTTATGGGATGATCAACACTATAACGCACTGTCTACTTTTCGGAGGAATCATTTCTTAGCCCAATAACTTCGCCCATAATTGATGAGCATCTCTTCTCCAGATTGCAGATTCTTCTTGGCTTTTACTTTCAATTTCTTGTTTCTGCGATCCACAGACCACTCTACGTTTGCTGCTTTACCGGAACCTTTTGGGTCGTTAATAAACCTGGCAGCCGAGGCAGTTGTAGAGCCCCCGTCTACGTAAACGTCTTTCGTGATCTCAGCCGCATAACAGAGCGATTTACCAGCTCGGTCTGCCTGTTTCAGGTCTGCCGCGCTCAGATGTGGTCCAGAGTATTCTGCCACTACATCACCTTTCTTGAAAATTACTTCATTCTGGTCTTTATAGCGTTTTTGTGCGAATAAACCGAGCCCCGCAATGGCAGATTTCTTAATTTTTAAACCGTCTTGCTGAGCGTGTTGCCAGCACATATTTCCTCTTGCTGTGCGCTTTGAGCATTGTGTCCCATCTTGTCTATGGGCTTGACAGCGGATTGTAGACTTCACAAAGTCGTCACACTTCATGTTTTTAACACTCGTAAGAAAAAGATTAGTTAGTTAATTCTAAAAGCCAGTGCAACTATGGGAAGCATTGCAGTAGATCGCGTAATTGCCAAGAGTATTCAACTGCAGGGTCTGCCAATTGGCAAGACGCCCATAATCAGGTATGATAGTCAGGAACCTACCCTGAACACGGGGGGTTCCACAGTCAAGGTCAACGTAGTGGCCGCCATCTCTCCCAGCTACGTCGTTGGAGGCGTGGAACATTCCCAAGTCACTTTATCTTGGTCAAGTTTCAGATTCACGCCAAATGCCAGCAGCGTAAACGCGCTGGTGCGACTCAACAAGGTTTACTTGCCCGAAATAGGTGCAGGTGGATGTTGTCCCGCATTCCTGTCATCCGCAGGGAACAGCAACGCGGAAATGGCAGTGACAGTAACAGTAGGAGATGCGGGGGATAACTTTTATGATTCCACTTTTTACGCTCAACTAGTCTTCAATCGTCTGAACGGCAAAACGTTCAACGAGTTTACAGATTGTATTATCAGCTCTGGTTCCATCACTTACTGGATACCAACACCCGCCTACGATCACGGGCAAGGAGTGGGCCCTTCCGGATAATACCGTGTACTAATCAATTGCGACGCACTCTGGCTGATGCGTCAGCCAGTCAAGAAAACAAATCATGAGCTGGTGGTGGAAATTCGGAGTGCACAAAGCCAAGCTACATCTTGACCAACTATGTCTCAGGAACAACACTACAACGGGCTACATGCAAGCAATCTGGCGACAAGCCGTAATAGAAGTAGCCAAAATGTACATGATACGTTGCGACACCGAATCAAACGGTGATCCAGCCATTGACGTCAAAAAGGCAAAGGCCTGCTTCCACACTTATCTCAAGAATGCGTTAAAAGCGAGCAAGGCCAGACGAACATCTACAACACGGAGAAAGAAACAATTGTGTACCAACTTGTAAAATGTATCAATTTATAATAAACAGAGATCTCCGCCATCGTGAGGTATCCATTTTCCTGTCCAGTGGCTTAGCTTTTGATCCACTTTGCTCGCTTCCACCCAGTCTTGTGTCACATGCGCATGATAAAACCAATTGGGGTCGTCTGACTCGAAATATTCCAGACAACGTGGTGCGTTCACTGCACCCCACTCGTCTGGTAACAGCGAGTCTAGCATCCACATATCATCATAGTCCGCTGCAAGCATGTAATTGATATTCTTCTTGTTATCGAACCGCAAGTAGCGTATGAAGTGTCTCCGGAATCCCAGTCCAGAGTCGTCTCCTGCCTCAATTATCCACTTTGTGTAGTAGAACATGCCTGTTTCGTGCGCCGAAGGTTGATTTTTGAATTTATAAAACAAAGATGAAGTCTACATTTAAAAAAGGAGGCGCCTGCCGGAATCGAACGTGGTGACATATCACATCTGCCCAAACATTTGCAAACACGTTGAACCGTCGACGCCCCTGTAAAGTAGACCTGATTCAACTGAACAAGTTGTATAATTGATCAACTTTACAATGCGTCCACCCGCACAAACAGTACTCCAGCCCAGGCAAATGCGAGCAGTGTACAAAGACATCCTGTCACATCCTCATGTACATCAAAAGTTGCCCAGAGGAGACATAGACTTGATAAAATACATGCAATCGGGGGACATGATCGTCCGTCAAAAAGATAGAGTCGATTGTAGAGCCTTTTGGGACTATTTATATCTAGCTAGGCCCCTTCCTGACAGGCTAGCTTTTAACCAGAACGGTTACAGAAAGGCTTCTTTCAGTGGCAGTGACGAAGATTGACCGCGTACTCAAATATCCAAAGGGGAGGTGTCATTCAGAGAATAAATAGTGTTCACAACTAAATATCTCTGATTATTTGTTTTGGTTTCATATTTTCCGTTGTCACAGACGGGGCGTCGATTTGGGGTGGGTTGCTTGTACAGATGAAGGAAGCTGATGGAGTAACCGCTGTTGCCACTCTGAGCTAATTGGCAGTAAGCACAGTCCCTGTGCACCCATACCGGGTCGTCATAGTAATACCACCTCACAGCTTTGTCTATTGTGGATTTACGGGACCCGGGTGTTTTCAATAGCCGCATTGTAGATGTAGACCAATTGTTACACACGTAAGACGGGAATCTGACACCACACACGTGACAGCAGAGTTTTCGGTAAGAGGCGATTCTCTTGCGGGTAATTGAGCATTGGATTAATTTATAAGCTATATCTTTGGATGTTAACTCCAAGTTCAAAATATCTTTAATATCCAACTTTCTGGTTATCTCCCATAATAGTTCGGGAGGTATTAGGTCCAACATCACGTTGTGACAAATTGTTCAAGTAGAAAATTACAAAAAATTGACAATCTACAACTAGTTTTTATTCAATAGTCATGTGGCGATACTGTTTCAGTAGGTCTGTGGCTAACCTAGGCTTGTGTTGACGTACGGTAGGTGCTTCACCGCTGTCTGGCTTGAGTAACGCTAGCGTGTCTTTCACTATGTGGGCAAAGGAGAAGTTGTTCACAGCAGTCAGACGAGCGTTGCGTTGTAGTGCCCACTCGCTTACGGGGTCCACCGTATCTGGGTCAGCTATGTGCCATCCGTGCACTGCTCCTGGCATGAGTTTCTCCCAACGGTCTCTGCATTCCTCTAACGGAGGTAACTCTACCATCTTCTCGGCTCTGCAGCTTCTACCCGCAAAGCGATTTTCGGTGGTAATGTGGTAGCTGGATTTTCCGATGACGTCATCCAGCATCTGTGCTAGCTCCGCTGCCCCGCTGACAAACTTGGAGTAGTGTGGGTGTATTTTGTACGAGTTGAGTAAATCACTAATGAAAAACTTGGGTCGGGTACCCGGCAGGTAAGGTCTGCCGTCTGGCGAGTTGTAGAAGTTGATGACTTGCTCTGGGTCGGCGGTGGTGAAGTAACCGTCACAGCAAGCGTCATAGAACCAGCGCTTCAGGTCAGGTAGCATAGTATGCTTGTTACGCAGGGTGAGGTAGGTGACGGGTATGTCGTTGATGTTAAAAACAGACAGATCTATGTCCCACAGGAATTTGAGAAAGACCGCCAGACCGCCGTAACTAGCCGAGGAGCTAGTGGAGTTAGCCTCTGTGACCATAGGTTCCATCATGCTGTTCTTGACCTCTCCCACCCACTGTGGTCCCATACTAGAAAGAGGACCGTCGTATAATCTGCGGAAGAAAGCGCTCTCTGTAAGTAAGTCCAGCGTGCAGTGGAGACCGAAAAAGCGACGAGCGTTTTCAGAAGCTGGCATAGCGTAAGAAAGATGGTTGGTGGCTTGCACCAAGTTACGGTGGTTCTCTATCATGATCTGGTCTTTGCCTTTGCCCTCACTTCTGATCGTGTCCGCTGTGGTTTGCGTCTTGAGAGCGTTGGCCTCTTTGGGATTCCTGGACCAAATAACCTCGTCTAAGAAGGCCAGAATGGACTTGGACACACGAGCGTTGAATTGGCCGAAAATATCCCCCACTGATTGTACCGTGACAAAGTTACAGTCCCCCATTGCCATTCCCATAATCTCCCAAATAAATCCTTTTCCACAACCCTCAGCTCCGGCACAGACAACGACCTTTCCAGTGACAACTCCCGGAAATTGTATGAGCGTAGCTAGAAAGCGCAGTAGATAAACGTACTCTACGTCGGTGGAAGCCCAGCACCAGCGGAGATGG
>Ga0182215_1000010_pt1 | contig 42828 bp, 46 predicted proteins | sample G5R1MG_24_FD_128404 | JGI IMG/M metagenome (GOLD analysis project Ga0182215, IMG submission 128404) | Switchgrass phyllosphere microbial communities from Michigan, USA - G5R2_NF_03OCT2016_LD1 MG | ecosystem: Host-associated > Plants > Phyllosphere > Phylloplane/Leaf | place: USA: Michigan... | reverse complement strand
GTTCTGCGCCGCGCCGAAGCCGCCGCCCTGCTGCGTCTGTACGCCGCCACCGGTCGAATTCAGCTTGGCCAGTTCGGTGGCGATATGCGGCGCGAGCGCGGCGGCGAGGGCTGCGAGGGCCGTTCCGTTGATATCGTTCATGGTAGTACTTTCCTTTGCAAAGGCGGTACATAACCCGGTACCGTAACGGGATGCGGTTTACCCCTATCGCTTGAGACAGTACCCGAACTTGCCTTGATCGATCTCGCCTTCCAACTTCATGTCGGTTAGCGCCCGATACAGGCGGGCCTGCCCCGCGTTAGGGAGCAAATTCTGAATATCTCTCTGGTTAAGAAACGGGTGCGTCGTGAGAAGCGCCCGAATTGCAACCTTAACGTCTTCCTTCGCCGCTTTTAGCCATCCTCCGCGCTCCGCGTCAAACGAAATATCGACTTCATAGTCGAAAGGTACGTCGCGTCCGGACAGGTACAGCTTACGGCTCTCGTTTTCCTCTTGTACACCCCGGCGGCCCTTGATGGACATAACGCCATCCGCGCCGCCACTGATACCCGCCGAACCGGTCACGTCCTCTAGAAAGTCGCCACCGACGCCCCTATCCGCGTTGCCTTTCTTTTCGTGCGTGACGGGCAGGATACATACGCCCTTGCGGTTCGCAAGCTTGGTAATCGGCATCATAGCATCATAGTCGGACTGGTATATGTCCCGGCTGGTACGTTCGCCGCGAAAGTGGTTAAGCGTATCGACTACTACAAGCTTTGTCTTAGGGAACTGTTCCAAGTACTGTTCAAGTGCGTCTACGCCAGCCTCCCCACGCGGGAAGGCGGATAGCAACGCCTGTTCTTCCTCCGGGTTGGTAAGCGTAAGCTGTCCCGCCCCGTTGTAGTCCATGCCGCCCGTCCAATACCGAAAGCCCGACAAGTCGCCGCCATCAATCTCAAACTTCTGTAGCGTCTTGATACGGTTCTGTACGCGGCGCTCGTTATCCTCTAGCCCTAGGAACAGTACGTCGCCTTGCTCGCACTCCCAACCTAGGAACGGCCGCCCGCGCGCGATGGCTAGCGATAGCTGCAAGGCTAGCCATGTCTTACGCATCTTAGGGCGCGCGGCTAGCAGTATGTTCCCGGCGGGCAGTACGTCTTTGACGGCCCACGTAATTTGCTTGAACTCTTTCTTATTCAGGTCCGCTATGTTGCGGATGCCTTTAAATGAGAAAGTCGGCTTAGTGCCTAGTAGCGCCCCCATGCCAGCCCCCGGCGCAGCGGACAAGCCAGCCGTAAGCGTGGTAAGCTGCGTCTGTGGCGGGATAGCCCCCATTTCGTTGATCGGGAAGCTAAGTACATCGGACAGCTTGCGAGCGGCTAGGCCCTTGTCGGTCGTCTGTAAGCCGTACTCCGCAATGGTCGCGACGGGCGTTCGCCGCCCTTCCGTACTGTCGCCTTGATCGCCCGCCCCGAAGTACTTAATACCCAAGGGCCATGGGTGAATAGTTAGGTCTTCCTCATAGGTCTGTCCTATGTCTACACTCATTACCCGGTAGCCCTCTTTGTATTCGCGGGCAGTCGGGAAGAAATGCGGAACCCATGTCTTAAGATTACGCATGGCGTACTCATTAAGACGCTTATACAAAGCTTCATCCTGCGGGTATTCATTAGCGTTTTTCTTAACGCCCCCCGGCTTACTGGCTTCGCCCTGCAAAAGATGCTGATTAGCGGCGTTAAACCGCATGATGCTGATTACCGATAGCGTCTTAAACGCGTCGGCATGGCGTACGATAGAACTCCTACGGTGCGGCCGGTCGGGCGTGCTATCGCCCTTACGCGCCCACGTACCCGGAATACGGCTGATACGCGACGCGTTGTACACGGTCGTATCCATGTCGATCAGCGGGCTATCGTATTGCTTTTTCAGGATGCGCAGGAACGTATGGAATTCATCCCGTACCGTATCGCTGTTTTCTTCATCCACCCGGTACATTAGCCATGCACCGTTGCCGCTATCCGTTATCATTGGATCGGGGAAACCGTACATCATGGTAAGCACGGCGGCGATGGCGTGCGCGCAATTTAAAGTAGCTGCATGTTCTGCCACGCTGCTGGAAATACCTACCGGGCGGCGGGCGTCGATATCGACCATAAGCCAGCGGCGGCGGGTAACTTCCGGGTCTTGCGTCGTATGCTGCGACCACGGCGTTACGCGGTTGTAGCTGCGCGCCAGCGCGTCCGACATGACCGGGTTAGGCGTAAAGTACATGCCCTTGTAGTACCCGCTAGCGGATACAATGGCGTTCGCCGCCAGCGCCGGGCTATCAAAGTAGCCGCTATCGATCTGCCCTTTACGCGACCCAAGCAAGCGCAGTTCAAAGACAGCGCCGGGGGGTACTATCGCAGTCAGTGCATTGTGTATTTGGTGGTAATCAAGGTCCACGTAATAGCCATCCCCATGCCTCGCCAGTACGTCCAAGCTGCGCGAAGCCCCTAAGCCTCTGGCGCGCGGCCTATGCGGTACGTCCGTCAAGAGGATGCCACCTAGGGCTGTCTAGGATGCGCTGTCAAGGGCCTAAACCGTTGATCGCTATAACGAGGAAGCCCGCCAGCGTTAGGGCGCTGGCGGGCTTCGGGGGCGGCCTAGGGCCGTGGAAGGAGGGCGGTTGCAATGCCCGGCCCCCTCCTATCAGGTCGGTCGTCTACGTCAAGCGGGGTTTTCGCACTTCGCACGACGGGTGGCCGATGATGGCGCAGGCAGGCGACGCCACGAGCCACTTGCCGTTGTACGGCCGTGCGAGGGCGCTACGGCGGCGCTTGTAGAAGTCGTACGCCTCTTTGCCCGCGTCGGGGCCTTCGAACTCACGTACCATTGCAACTCACTCCCTAAGTTAGATACAGTACACCCCGCCTAGCACTTCGCGGAAGCGGCTGGCGGGGTGCGGTTAGAGTAACCGGGCGTCACGGGTTGCCGTTTCTATCGCGCTTTGACTATCTACCAAGCCGTGACCGCACCTCAAGCTGTCCGTACTTAGTTCGCCGATTTATCATGCGACTGCCCTTTCGGGTTGCCCCGTGTTGCCGCCCCTTTCTCGTACGGGGCGTAATGGCGGGATACTACGTGGCTAGAGTATCCCGCCATACACAGCGGTTCGTGCGACGAACCCGCCGTATTACAGGATGGAGTTTTCCGGGGCCGTGGACTTGCCGGTCTTCTGGCCCAGCATCATCTGTGCGGGCTTGATGTACCGGTCGTCCATGAACTTGCGGAGGACCGCTTCATCCGTACCGGCCGCCACCTTCTCGGTGATCTTCTGTTCCAGATACTTGACGCCGCCGCCCGCCTTGGCGACTTCGGCCGTAAACTCGGTGTACTTGCGCTTGCCGCCCGCCGCCTTGTCCTTCTCGTGCAGTTCGCGCACGACGGCTTCCGTAACCAGCTTGGTGAGCGGGTCCACGGTCTGACGCGGCGTTGCGCCGCCCTCGCCCTGCCGGCGCACTTCGCCCTTGTACAGGCGTTCGCGCGCGGCGGCGGCCGTACCGATCAGGTCCGCCTTGCCGCGTTCGCCGGTCGGCTTGGCCACGGCCGTCTGCATCGCGTCCGCCTTCATGGCTTCGTCGTACGCGTCGTGCGGCGCGTTGGCCTTGGTCGTGCGGATGTTGGCCTGATTGACGGCGTTGGTGATGTAGTCGCGCAGCCCCTTTTTCAGGAAGTCGAGCCGGACTTCGGCCGGGATTTGCGCGATATCGATACCGATATCCGTTTCCGTGTTCGGGATACGGAACGCGAACGCGTTCGGATTGTCGGCGGCCGGGGCGGGTGCGTCGCCGGTCGGGGCGGGCAGTCCGGCGGCCGTGGGCGACATGTCGTTCGGCGCGGTGAGGCCGCCGGTACCGAGCGTCGCGCCGCCGAGTCCGCCGAGCGCGTCGGGGTTGGTGGCCATCATCAGGGGCATTGCACTGGCCAGCAGGCCGAAAGTCGCGATACGCATTGTAGTTTCTCCGGGTTGGTTCGGGTTGGTGCGTCCGGTGTATAGTACGTCGCTTACCGGTCAATACTGAAAATGCACGGACGGCAAAATAGTTTCAGTCGTCGCCCACAATCTGCGCGCCACCGATCGTACCGGCCGGTTCGCGCAGTTCTGGCATAGTAGCCGCTTCGGCCGTCAGCAGGACCATACCGGGGAACGCAACGTAAACGGTCGCGTCCGTGGCAATGGTCGTCGTTATCTGGATACCGTCGATATCCTCCGGCGCGTCGAACGGCAGGCCCGCCGCCTTGAGCGTAGTAAGCACGATCAGCAGGCTACGGGCGATGGCGCGGTTATAATCGCCCCAAGCCGCATGAACCTTGTTAAAGCGCACCTGAAAGCGTTTCGTATCGCACTCAAGTACCAACGTAACCAGATTGCTAGCCGCTACAAAGTGTACGGCCTCGCGCCCGTCCGACGCGTGCGGCCGGGCTACCCATGACTTGCGTTCGTTAATGGCGTTGAACGCTAGCGCCACTTCGGCCGCGATCACGGCTTACCGTTCCGCATATCGCACGTATCCAGATGATAGTTCTCCGGCTTGCCCACGAACGGCCCGCCGCAATCGCAGTACCTAGCACGCGGCTTAACCTCGCGTACGGTCGGCAGTTCCACGCCCAAGCGTTCGGCCTGTTCCGCGTGCGGGTCGCTCCACGTATCCGCGTCACCAAGCGGGATGATGCGGTATTCTCGGTGCGCCATGTCGTACTTGCCGTGCTTGTTGATAGCGTCACGCGCCGCCTGTTCGGACGGGAGCGGTTCGGCCATAATGTTCCACGGGCAGCGGGCGTTGTGCCTCCAAGCTACAGCGTACATTACTTCATATCCTCCCTGTACTGGCGATCCAGCGCCCGTTCTTCCATGTAGCCGCCGAAGCCGCCGATAACGAGGGCCGCCGCCAGCAGCACGACGAACGCGAAGCCGCCAATTGCCAGCATCAAAAGATACATGGCCGCGATGATCGCGCCAGCTACCGCCGATACCGCCACGACGTTGATTAGAAAGCGCACTGGCGTTCCTTCCTGTACTTGACGTGGCCGCACTTACGGCACGTCTTCCTGTCATAATGGCCGCGCTTCTCGTGCGAGTGAGTACGGCTGTACGCCCACTTACCCCACTTGTGCCAGCAAAGCAACCGCTTAAGCATAGTACTATACTCCCTTCGGGCAGGGCGGGCGTTCCTCGCGTACGTCCCACCGCATACCGCACTTGCGACAAAAATACTCGTCCCCTTGCCTGCTAGGCTGGTAGCAAGGCGTCGGTATCTCGTCAAGCGGCAGTACGTCGCGTTCATCGTCGTACGTCATTTAAATTACTCCCTTTCCGTATCGGCAGCGATGCCGATTTGCTTAGAGACGTACTCAAGTGCGCTTTCGACCGTCTTAGCAAACGAGTTAACGCGTTTCATGCCGTTAAGGTAGTACGCGCCCACGGGCGGGTTGATAACGCACTTTTCGGTGAGTTCGGACGGGATGCCGTAGCCGTACGGCTTGCGGGTGACGGCCGAACGTTCCAGCATGGCAAAGACGATGCGGCGAAAGCACGCGGGGTGAAAGGCGAACGTCAGTACCGCCAAGTCGATAGGCTGGTCTGCCGCTTTCACGCGCCACGCTATGCCCTGTTCCTCGTTGCCGGGGTAGTCACTGGAATACTTGCACGCGAACAGTTCAACCCGCTTGCCCGCCTGTTCAAGCTGGTTGACGTACTGCGCAATGGCTACGCCGTAGTTAGCCATGTAGTCCGCGTCCGAACCCGCGCCGGTCGATATGGCTACGTATACGGTAACGACGCGGCCCGTACCGCTAAGAGGGTCGGGCGCATACCGGATCATGCTATCTGGCGCACCCGCACAGAAGCGCGGGACGTGGGGCAGATGGCCGTAGAAGTCGTTCCGCGTCGCCGGGGCGGGGTCACGGGGTACAAACACTTCAAGGGCCTTCTGTGCGCGCCGTGCGCCCTCTAGCCAGCCGTCGCGCGCCATACGTACCGCGCCATCATAGCCGACATTCATATCCCACGACGGGGCGCGGCCTATGGTACGGCTGCTATCCCCGTCCTTCCACGTTTGCGGGTGCGTATCAACGTACCGCTGCATTTCCGCCATGCTATCGAACTGGTAGAAGTGCTTACCGCCGTCGCGCACGTACTGCATCATAGTATCCCTTCAACCGGCTTCGGTGCCTTCACCGGCATACTACGCTTTAGCTGCGATACAGTTTCATCGTCAAGCCCCTTCCACAGTACGGCAGTCTCGGTTTCCTCCCAAGTAAGGCCGCCTTCCAGCAGCTTGCAGCCCCGGTACGTCGCACGCGGCGTAACCAGATGCTTAAGCGAGCGGTCAGCTACAGCCTTGCGTGCCGACTGTACGTACGCGCACCAGTTAGCGTTGGTGGCAATCGCGGACTCTAGAGCGTCATCGTACCCCCATTCGAGGAAGTCGAACCGATCAACGGACGCTGCGTCAAGCTGGTTGCGGCCCACGTACTCGCGCGTTGCGCCGGACAGCTTGGTATTGCCGCCACCGATGCACTTAAAGTCCGCGTGCATGTTAATGATGCCATCGGGGAAGGGGCAGATACCGTTAGCGAGCGCGGCGTTCATGGCGACTACTGCGCTAGGGCTAGAGCCGTCCAATTCGTCAAAGAGGAATACGCCGCCATGCTCGTACGCTTCGCGGAACTGCGTACGTACAGTCTCGCCCCGCGCATCCTTAAAGCCTAGCAGCATGTATTCGCTTTCCACCTTGGCGGCGAAGTAGAACGGCAGCTTAAAGGCGTCTGCGCATTGCTTGGCGGCCGTCGTCTTACCCGAACCGGCCGGGCCGTGCAGATAGACATGGCCACCGGCTGCGAGCATCTTGATAAGTTGCGGCAGCTTGTTGTGTACCATGCCGATAGCGGCGGGCGCTTCATTCGGCAGTACGACGGTAAGCGTAACGGGCGTAAGAGCCTTGAGCGATGCGACTACTTCCGCGCGGATGACTTCGGGCAGCGCGTCGGTAAACTTTAGCAACGTCTCGGTAAGGTTCTTTTGATGCTGGTTCGCTTCCGTCTGCAACTCGCGCACCTTGCCCCGGTACTCGGTGGACAGGTCCGACGCCTTTTGATCGACGTACGAACGCTTGGCGTACTGCGACATGTCAGCAGCGGGGGCGGGCTTCGCCAGTTCATCCACCGTGAACGGCGCGGGCTTGAGCGTTACCGGGTTGATGACGGGAGCGGCGGGCGTATCCAGCAGCGGGTTAGGCTGATACTTGCGCGCGATGTTCTGCGAGACGGGCAAGCCGCGATCAATGCTGATACAGGCGTTGTCGTACAGCGCGCACAGGTCGCGTTCCCCGACAAGCTTGATATCGTTCGGCTTCATATCCGGTTGATAGCCGTGTAGCAGCGCGCACAGGCCGATACGCTGGTTCATGCGAAGCGGCGTACATACGCGGCCGGTGCCTGCGAGCGTCGTAAGCGCATCGTTGACTGCATCCCGGTTCATTTAAATTACTCCGCTTCCGTGTTGTCGTTGTCAGTATGTAGCACGCTTACGCAGTCGGGTACAGGGCAATTTAAATGAGTATGCGGAATAATATGCTTGCGCGTAATGCGTGCCGTGAAGCCGCACGACGGGCAGTACACCTTGAGTAGGTTAGTACGCTGTTTCGGCTTGGCGGTGGACTTGCCGTCCATGAGTGCGGCGTACGGCATAGGCCCGATGATATCCAGAATGGGCAAGGCCCACTCATACCATACGCTGCTAGCCGTGGTGGAAGTCATCTTACCCTTGAGGCCAAGGGCAGTTGCGATCTTACGGAACGCGGGACCGTGGCCTACGTCGATACCTACGGCAGCGCGGCACAGTTGATGCGTAAGTATGTCGGCTATGCGCGCGTCCGTCTCGGTAGTCGGCTTTAGGAATATCTCAAAGTGACCATCTGCGCTTGCGCTGTCCTGCCAGCACTCGCCTACCGCATTGGAGCGTACACCATGCGACGTGAACCCTACCGATACGCGCAGCTTTTCAGGTAGCGGCGCGCCAACGCGGTCAAAGTGCGGGCGCGCGAGGGTGACAAAGGCGTTAAGCCAAGCTTCGCGCGTCTCGTACTGGTAGTTGCTGGTAGCCATGATGCGTTGTCCCTAACCGCGTTGCGTTGCGTTGCAGCCTGCATACATCATTTAAAGCGTCCCGCAAGCGGGTTCGTTCCCTATGACAGTATTTTTTGCAACGTACGCAGCATAGACCGTTCGCGCGCAGTCCATAGTGACGCAGTACGCGCCGCTTCGGGCTTCTCGGTCACAAACGCATCATCCCGCGCAGCCCTGCCCGTCGTGCCGTACAAGTTGTCGATACCCTCAAGGGGATCATTGATGGCCCTGTTAGTGTACACGCACCACAGACGCACCGAACGCCGCTTGAAGCCGTACGGTAGCTGTGCCTGCGCTAGGGGCAATAGATGCGACTGGAAGCTAGCACGTAGCCAAGGTGCATGTTTGCGCGCCCACGGGCCATCTATATGCCGTGCCAGTCCCGTACGCTCTATGTCCTGTATGTTGGCTACTGCGTACAGGCCGTCGCGGTCTACGCGCCACGTCATGACGTTGATTACGTCGTGGCCAGCCGTAGCAGCACGCGCCACGAAATACATCTGGTCGTCGGGCTGCTGGTAAAGCCATACGTCAAGGTGCAGCGTGACGCGGTTGCATATCTGGTCCTGCAAGTATGTCGTTAGGCCCTCTCGGAAGGGCATTGCGGTCTTTCTAGTACGCTGTGCCATAACTGGTCCTATTCCCTGTTCGTAAAATGGCCTGAATTTAAAAACGGATATCGTTGGCTATCGTTCCTGATAGGCGCGTCTGTTTACGATGGCAATAGCCCTGCAAATGCGGAAAGTGGCGGTTTTGCGTGGCGGCCTCTCGGTAATAGCCCCGACTTTCCTAGTCGGCAAAGCTGGACTTACTATATAACGGTACGACCGGATAGGAGGGGCTATATACTGTAATAGGTGTAATTTCTGTATATGTATACATACATAGGTATATGTAACAGAAAGGGGAGGCTATGTCAGGCTAAGTACATTGAACGCATTTAAATGTACTGATTTGATGGAGTATGATGGCCCAATCTGTGCTGTGACATGCTGTCACGCTCTCTTGGCTGGCCTTCTGGTTCTGCCGTTCGTACTCCGCTTCTGGCCTCTAGTATGCTTGATAACACGTATTATGTTAAGCTATGCCCGAATACATTATACTATGTGATGGTGTATCATAACACGTTCGTCGTTTGTTCCGTATTTGTTCACGGAATGTACAGGGAGGCCACCGGGTCGAGCGGCAGGCGGGGGTGTACTTGTACAGGATACTGACGCACGCAAAATTTTCAAAAATACAGCATCAAAATAGTACTCCATCAAATAAGTACATTATGTGCCGAATACTGCGCATATTGAATATAGCGCCATCCCGCCCCGACCAGCCGTCACAGATTAACTCTTGCGCCCCTATCGAACATGCTTTAAAGCGTGCGTGAACACGCGAGGCCCTGACATGCGTACAGACGAAACCCTCAAGGAAATCTGCGATCAGTTGCGCCAGAATTACGGCGACTTGCACGTATCCTCGCGCCGGGCGGGCGTCTCGGTGGACTTTGTAACCAACTGGATCAAAGACGATCAGGAGGCCGCCCGCCAGATCGAGGAAGCGCAGCGCGTCGGCTACATGGGCCTTGAAAGCGCAGCTATTCAGCGTGGCGTACATGGCGTCGAAAAGGCGGTGTACTATAAGGGGGAAGTAGTTGGCACAGAAACGCAGTACTCGGACGCCCTTCTAGGAAAGCTACTTGAAGCGCGGGTTACAGCTTTCAAAAAGGGCGAAGCCAGCCAAGCCACGTTTAATGGCCCTACTCAAATCAATATCATGCCGCGCGCGGAGACATACGACGAATGGCTTGCAATGAAAAAGACCACTTTAAAGGACCGCGACGCAGCAAAGGCGGCTTCCAGCCTACCAGCCCCGGCCGTCCCGACTATTTTGCAAGGGGATTATATCGACGTGACACCCCGCCCCTTAGCAGCCTTGGAGGGCCTACTTTGAAACTGGTACGCGTGCCGTATGCACCGCTAGAGCATCATTGGGTACTGTATGTATATGGACCCGGCGATGCTCTAATCTGTTGGTGTGGCCCCTCCAAGGTGACGCAGCACCTTGACGACATAGACCTATTTAGGGCAAATGGTTGGCTTAAGGTGGAGTTTGGAAGCCATGACGTTCGAACAGGCATTGAAGGTACTACGCCGTAACGTGTACTTGCACGGTAAGGACTGGCGTACGGCAATCATCGCGCCGAATAAGAATACGCTAGGCGTGGCATGGGATGAAGCCAAGGCGCTGATTACCGCGTCTAGCCTCGGTATCGAGCGTATGCGGTGGACTACCCGCGCGTTCGAACTGGAACGGGGCGCTATCATCCGTTTCTATCTGGTCGATAGCGAACTAGATCAGTTCAAGCTTGCGGGGCAGCAGTTCACGCATATTATCGTACTGAATAGCAGCACGCCGTACCCGGCCGGGGCGATGGAGTACCTTAGCAGTACGCTACGTTCGCCTGTGTTGAAGGGCGACGAATGCCGGTGGGATGAAGGCGTAGTAATCTAGGGAGTACGTAATATGGCTTGCGAACTTCACGGCGGGCGGCGCTGCGTAAATCATTTAAATTGCGCGCTTCGGTCGGTAAACCAGCGGTGTTTAGCGAACAGGTTTATCGAGTATACGCCCGTCGCGGATGGCAGCAACGCCAGTACTACTCCCGCCCCGTCGCCCTCCACGCCCATTATCGACGTAGGCGTGACCTTGCCGGGCGTAACCGTAGGTATCAAGCTGTAGCATGGCATTACGTGACGGACAGCTAGAGCGCCTAGGCTTTTCGATATGGGAACCGCAGCCGGGGCCGCAAGCCTTGGCTGTAGGCGCGCCGTTCGTGGGGGAACTACTTTTCGGCGGTGCGCGCGGGGGCGGTAAGTCCGACTTCCTGCTAGGTGACTTCCTACAGGATATTAGCCTAGGCGCGGCTTGGCGGGGTATCATATTTCGGCAGTCGTACCCCCAGCTAGAAGAACTACTAGCGCGTGCGAAGGAAATGTACCTGCCGCTAGGCGCGATCTATAAGGTTGCGGATCGTACGTTCATATTCCCGTCTGGTGCTACGCTCAAGCTGCGTCACCTTGAGACGGAGGCGGACGCCGATGTATACCAAGGCCACCAATATACGTGGATTGGCTGGGACGAACTCGGTAACTGGCCTAATTTAAACGCGTATAAAAAGCTGAAAGCCTGTCTGCGTTCGGCGCACGGGGTACCTAACAAGCGTATCCGTTGTAGCGCGAACCCCGGCGGCGTAGGCCACCACGCGGTAAAGAACTACTTTATCGACCCGTCGCCCCTCGGTATGGAACTTATCAAGTCCATCGATGAAGACGGCACGATAACTACGCGTATGTTCATCCCGTCGCGGGTGTACGATAACGCTATCCTGCTGGCGAACGATCCGCAATACATCGCGCGTCTGCGCGAGATTGGTTCACCGGAACTTGTCAAAGCATGGCTTGAGGGCGACTGGAATGTCATTACAGGTGCGTACTTTCCTGAATTTTCTAGTACTAAGCACGTGCTTGAGCCTTTCGCTATACCCAATCATTGGACTAGGTTTCGTTCTATGGATTGGGGCAGCACTAGCCCATTCTGCGTTCTCTGGCACGCCGTATCAGACGGCTACCAAGTACCTGACGGCCCCTTTATTCCTAGCGGTGCTGTTGTTACTTATCGCGAGTGGTATGGCTGTGTACCCGGCAAGGTAAACGAGGGCCTTAAGTGGACTTCCGCGCAGGTCGGTAAAGGTATTGTGCAGCGCGACCGGGGCGAACGTATGTCTTTTGCCCGCGCCGATCCTAGTATGTTCAAATGGGATGGCGGCCCGTCGCACGCGGAGAACATGGCCAAGGTAGGCGCACAGTGGGCGAAAGGCGACAATAACCGTCTAGCCGGGTGGGATCAAATACGCGATAGGCTTTGCGGTATTAAGGAGCCGAAACAGGCGTCAGCAGCGGCAGTAGCCGCGCATAAGATCATGGCTCCCGTATCTGGTACGCTAGAGGAAATAGTACTAGCAGGTATGGCGCAAAAGAACGCCATTCCTGCACCTACAGATATCGACGTACTGCCCGACGACGAAAACATGGTCGGTACGCCTATGTGGTACTGTTTCAAGACGTGCGTAGCTCTTATACGTACTTTGCCAGCCCTACAGCACGATATGACGGACCCGGAAGACTGCGATACGGACGGGGAAGACCACGCCCCCGACGCGTTGCGCTACGGCCTCATGGGGCGGCCGTGGACTAAGCCTAAGCCGTCGAAAAAGGGCAGCGGTGAAATTCTACTGTTGCAAGACGCAACACTTAATGACATTTGGGACGATCATTTCGCCCACTTGGGGCAGTCGGGGGTTTAAATGGCGAAGCGCGCTACGTACTTGGACCGCAAAGACGAAAAGCCCGTGGCCAACCGTCGTACGTATTGGGCGGATCAAATCGCCAAGGCCGAAAAGCGGTACAGCCTGTTTCAGCGCAACGGTAACAACGTACAGGATCGCTACAGGCTGGAACGCGAGAACTCGGATAATGATTTGTATCAGGATAGGTACAATATCCTGTATTCGTCAACCGAGACAACTAAGCCATCCCTGTACGCCACTACCCCCAAAGTACAGGCGACCAAGCGGCACCGCGACCGCGAGAACGAAACCGTCACGCTTGCAACCCTATTGATCGAAACCGCCGGGCAGTACGCCATGGAGGAAGTAGACTTCGATGGCGTGATGAAGAACGTAGTACAGGACTTCCTGTTGCCCGGCATGGGTTGCGCATGGGTGCGCTACTCGCCAGTATTCGAGCGTCGCGGCGCGAATGATAACGGCCAAGGCGGGGAGGAAGTACTAGCCGCCGAAGGGCTGGACGTTGATTACGTCCACTATAAAGACTTCATCACGGGCGTAGGCCGTACGTGGAAGGAACTGCCGTGGGTGGCGCGGCGGGTGTACTTCAACCGTAAGAAAGCGGAAGCGCGCTTCGGTAAGGAAAAAGCCGATAAGCTGACCTTCTCGTACAACCCGGATGACGACGGCAACGGTAACCGCGATTTTGCGGGTAACGGCGGCGCGCAGGCGATCATATGGGAGATATGGGATAAGGATAAGCGGGAAGTAGTCTGGTACACGGCGGACTACTCGGAAGACGTACTAGACGCCCTGCCGGACCCGCTGCGTTTAAAGGGCTTCTGGCCGTGTCCCGAACCCATTCGTGCCGTGTGGACTACCCGTACGTTCATCCCTAAGGCGTTCTACGGGCAGTACAAGGCGCAGGCGGAAGAACTCGACAATATCACCGAACGCGTGCGCTATCTTACGCAGGCACTACGGCTGGCGGGCGTGTACGACGGTTCGCAGACTGCGCTAGCCAAGCTTTTGGAGGGCAAGGGTAACAAGCTTATCCCGCTCGACAATTGGACTCTATTTGCGCAGCAGGGCGGCGTACAGGGTTCGGTACTGTTCGTACCGATCAAAGAGATTGCCGAAGTACTAATGAACCTGCTACAGCAGCGGGACGTAGTGAAGGCCGAAATATACGAAATTACCGGTTTCTCGGATATCGTACGCGGCGTTAGTAAGGCGTCGGAGACGCTTGGCGCGCAAAAGATAAAATCGGATTGGGCGGGCGGCCGTCTACGCGACATGCAGAAGGAAGTACAACGCTTCTGCCGCGATCTTATCCGCATCATGACCGAAATTATGTCGGAACACTTTAGCGAGACAAGCCTAGCCTTGTACGCCGGTTTCGACCCGCCCGAAGTGACGGAGGAAGAACAGGCGGCGGCCGGGCAGTACGTCGTGGCGATGCAGCAGTACCAAGCGTCGCTTACGATGCCGCAGCAGCCGGGTACGCCGCCAATGCAGCCCCCGCAAAAGCCGGGACCGACCGGGCGGCAGCAGGCTATGCAGACGTTCGCCGCTACCGTCGAACTACTCAAAAAGGAAAAGGAGCGCGCGGCTTCTATCGGTATCGAAACCGATAGTACGATCATGCCCGATGAAGCGGCGGAACGCGAGGACCGTATGCAGTTCCTAGCGTCCGCCGGTGCGTTCCTACAGCAGGCCGGGCCGATGGCGCTACAGTTCCCCGACATGCGTGGGCTACTTGGCGCTATTATGATGTTCACAATTCGTACTTTCCGTGCGTCGCGCCCGCTGGAAAAGGAATTCGAGGAATTCACAAAGAAACTACAGGCGGCCCCGCCGCAAGCCCCGCCCGGTAGCGAGGGTAGCGGCGGTACGGACCCGGCGGCAGCGCAGGCGCAAGTACAGGGCGAACAGATAAAGGCGCAGACTGCACAAGCGCAATCGCAGATGGACGCGGATACGGCGAAGTACAAGATTGATACGGACGCGGCCGTAAAGCGCGAACAGATGGCTATGGACCACGAATTCCGTATGGCGGAAATTGCAGTACGTCAGCGCGAAGTAGCCGTTAAGGAAGCGGAACTAGGTATCAAGCAACAGACGGCGCAAACCGACGCGGCACTAGCGGCAAGCGATCAGCAGCACTCACAGGCCATGGACGCGGCCGGGTTCCAAGCCAGCCGGGAAGACGCACAGACGGGCGTGGAGCAGCAGGAAGCCGACCGGGAGGCCGCCGCAACTGCCGCCAAGGCCAATAAACCCGCTTGACGTTTAAAGCCCTATCAGGCGATAAGGGCAGCATTGTTAGCGAGGCGCGGAAATGAGTTTCCTTCACGATTTGTACGGGGCGCGAGGTAAGGCGATTGCGGATCAGGGCCGCGTTACCATCATTGGTGACAAGGCCGGGTACGTTTCGCCACTCGACCGTACAGTAGTGGAGGGCCGTACGGCGCACCGCGAACACATGAAACGCCACGGCGTAACGGAAGCGGGCGACATGCCTATGCGTACCAGCAGCCCCGACCGTGCGCCGATGGGGAGCGTACGGACGGATATTCAACGTTCGATACAGGAGTTACGTTCCCGATGAAGTACGCCCGCCGCCTCGGTGCCTTCCGCCCTTCCGTACGTCTCGGCAAGCATGGCCAGCCCATGCGCGACCCGAACGGGCATGATATCGATATCACGTCCGACTTGACGGACGGCAGCGATGGCGCGCTAGGCGACCGGCCGTACAACGGGCAGGCCGATAATACGCAGATGCAAACCCCGCCGGGTACGCAGCCCGTACACGGGGATGCCAAGCCCGCGAACAGCAGCGAAGCGCAGGCCCCGGCCAAAGAGCCTACTTTGCGGGAACAGCTATCGAGTGCATTTAAAGGCACCGATGACAAGCCGACCGATCAGGCCAACGCGCAGACGGCGCAGGCCCCGGCCGAAGTACCCGCGCTTACAAAGGACGGGGAAGGCAAGTACCGCCTTGCGGATGGTACGTTCGCATCGCAGGAACAGGTAACAGCGTTCGAAGCTGCGCAGAATACGCAGCAGCAGCAGCAGGCCACCACAACGCAGGCATCGCCCTATACGGCGCAGATGACAGCGACGGAGGCACAACAGTTTCAGTCGCTCCCGGCGGAACTCCAACAGTATGTTGGACGTACAATGGAGGACTTGAATACCCGAGCATCAAGGTATAGCGAGTACGACCTAATCGAGCAATCGATTTTGGGGCCGCGTCGTCAGGCGTTGCAAGCGGAGGGTATGACGCCCGCCGTAGCCCTCAATCAATTGTTCGCTATGTCGGACTTTGCGGGACGCGACCCCGGACAATTCGTACTGTGGTTCTCCCAGCAGCGCAATCTTGACCTCGACGCACTATTAGACGCACGCGACGCGGCAACGCAGAACGTCGATCCTGTGGTGCGGGAGTTGCAGGGGCAAGTACAGCAGCTTACCGGGACCGTACAGCAGTTCCAGCAGGCGGGAGTACAGCAGACGCAGCAAGCGAACTATGACGCCGTAAATGCGTTTGCCACCGAAAAGGCGGCAGACGGGACGCCCGCGCGTCCGTATCTTACGGAAGTCATGGACGATTGGGCGACGCAGATTACCGCCGTACGTAATGCCAATCCGAACATGCCGAATACCGAAGTACTGCAAAAGGCGTATGATAACGCCTGCTGGTCGAACCCCGCCGTACGCGGGAAGTTGCAGCAGGCGCAGCAGGCGCAACAGCAGGCGGCGGAACAGGCACGTACGGCGGCAGCGCGTGCCGCTGGTAGCAGCGTAGCCGGTGGCCCGGCAGGTTCGCAAAGCGCCGCCCCGAACAACGCCAATCGTACCTTGCGCGAAGAACTCGAAGCCGGGTTTGCCGACGCGAGGGCCATTTAACCTTTTGGGGTATTCAAGCCATGCCATCGCCGAACCTTTCCGAAATCGTCACGACGACGATGTACAACCGCAGCAAGAAGCTTGCGGACAACGTTTCGAACAATAACGCGCTGCTGGCGCGTCTGGAGCGTAAGGGCAAGCGTAAGCCCTTCACGGGCGGACGCCAGATCATGCAGGAACTCGAATACGGCGAAAACTCGACGTTCGGCTGGTACAGCGGTTACGACCCGCTGAATATCAGCCCGTCCGACGTGTTCACGGCCGCACTGTTCGATATCAAGCAGGCGTCCGTCGCTGTCAGTATCTCCGGCTTGGAGGAACTACAGAACAACGGCGACGCCGCCATGATCGACCTACTCGAAAGCCGCATCGCCAACGCGGAACGCACGATGCGTAACCAGATGGCGAACGCGGTGTACGGCGACGGTACGGCGGGTGCGGGCAAGTCCATCGGCGGCTTGCAGCTTCTGGTATCGGATACCGGCCTCGGTACTGTGGGCGGCATCAACGCGGCAACGTGGAACTTCTGGCGTAACGTCGTATTCGGCGCAATCGCAGACGGCGGCGCAGCGGCCTCCACCGCGAACATCGTATCCTACATGGATCGCGTCTGGCTACAGTTGGTGCGCGGCACCGACAAGCCCGACTTGATCGTGGCGGACAACAACTACTACCGTCTGTACATGGAAGCGTTGCAGCCGCAGCAGCGTTTCACGTCCACGGACATGGCGCAGGCCGGGTTCGAAAGCCTCAAGTTCATGTCGGCGGACGTGGTATTCGACGGCGGTATCGGCGGCGCGGCCCCGATCAATCACATGTACTTCCTGAATACGGACTATCTGTACATGCGTCCGCACTCCAAGCGTGAGTACGTGCCGCTGTCGCCGGATCGGTTCTCGACCAATCAGGACGCCATGGTCAAGTTGATCGGGTGGGCCGGGAACATGACGACTTCCGGCCGGAAGTTTCAGGGCGTTCTCAAGGGCTAAACGAGTACGGGGCTTCGGCCCCTACTCTATTGGGAGTACATTTAAATGCCGTTCAAGACTTCCTATAACGCGGCCCTCGGACAGCCTGCGTTCAATCTGGCGGGTGTCGATACTGTCGCACGCGTCGCAATCGGCCGTATCGAGCGCGGGTTTGACGACCTGTTGGGCGAAGGTGAATTTATCTATCTGCCGGGCGTCGCGGGTACGCTGGCGGGCGATCATGTCGTTTTCGACTTGCTCCCCGGCGCAGCTACCACGGCGCGTTCGACGGCCGGTACGGCGGCCAATACGGGGTTCCCCACGGCCGTTGCGCTCGTACCCGTCCCCCTCGGTTCGTTCGGCTGGTTCCAGATCAGCGGCGTTGCCATCGTGAACGTGGTAGCCGGTACGGTCGCGGGCCGCGCGCATCTGTCGGCAACGCCCGGCCAGTTGGCCAGTGCGGCGACGGCGGGGGCGCAGCTTTTGGGCGCGCGTCTGTCATCGGCGGCAGGCGTCCCGGCGGCCGGGCAGGCGTACCTTACGCTGACCCGCCCGGCGGTGCAATCGCAGATCGCGTAAGGGGGTTCATCGGCCCCTTGCGCGGGGCGGGTACTGTGTTCCCCTTTCGCAGTACCCGCCAACTTTCTAACCCTCTCTAGGAGTACCCGTCATGGACGGAACGGATCAAATCTATCAGGGGCCGGACGGTACCGCCCTTCGGTTCTTCGAACGCCCGACGAAAAATAACTTTCAGTCGGAAAAGAACGGCCGCCCGATCTTCGATACTTCGCTGCTGGTCGAAGTCATGGTACCGGGTAGCCGGGAGAGTACGCCCGAATTCGAAGTCGAACGGACGTACTGCGAGGAAGCGGGCAAGGACGCGGCGGGAAACCGTCTGGTCGAACGCTCGCCCAAGTACGTGCAGTATCAGCCGCAGGTCGAAGCCTACAAGGCGCAGAACGGCGTGGGGCTGGCGTCGGGTACTCCGATCAGCCAATGGCCGAACATCGATACCGGTACGGCCGCGACGCTCAAGGCGGCGGGTATCCATACCGTCGAAATGCTGGCGGGCGTACAGGATACGCATCTGCCCAATCTCGGCATGGGCGGCCGGGTACTGCGCGATCAGGCGAACGCGTTCATCAACTCGCGCCAGTTCGGTATCCCATCCATGCAGATGGGCGCGGACCTCGCCAAGCTGCGCGAGGAAAACGTACGGCTGCAAAACGAGAACAACAGCCTCAACGAACGGCTGTCCGCCACGCTGGCAGAACTCGGTGCCGTCCGTACCGGACAGCCCGCCCCGCCGCCCGCGCCGGGCAGTACGCAGGGTAACAATACGTCCATGCTCAATGACCCGCTTGGGCCGGGTACGATCAGCCAGCCGAACCCGTTCGCGAACATGTCGGGCGGCAGCGCGTCGCCGCTTACCCCCGGCGAGGGCGAAGCGAAGGACGGCGCGAAGGCGGCAGCGGAGGCCACCGGGCAGAATACGCAGCCCGACAACGCGCCGCGCCCGTTGATCTAAACGACGGGCCTTTACGGGTACTACAGGGCGGGGGCTTCGGCTCCCGCCTTTTTAGTAGGAGGACATTTAAATGTCATTGCTTTCTATCTGCAAACGAGTGCTAGCGGAGACAGGCTGGCCAGTACTAAGCACGGTAGCAAGCAACAGCGACGCAACCGCGCAGCAGATATTCGCCATCTGCAATACGGAGTTGCAGGCGCTATCCGAACAATTCAACTGGCCTCATTTGGAAGTCGAATACAGCTTCCCGACCGTGCCGGGGCAGGGCATCTATTTGTGGCCGGGTGACTTCCGCGTACTAGCGCCGGACTCGGTATTCAACAAAAACCAATACTTCGCGCTACGTGGCAGTACGGGCTTGCAGTATTGGGAAATGCTTAAGTTCGGCCATCTGGCCAACGTAGAGCGCCCCCGCTTCCGTGTGGTCTACCCGTTGGGTACGCCCGGTATCGAGATTACCCCCGCGCCGCTAGGCGTGCAAGGGCTGGTAGCGGTGTATTACAGCGACGAATACGTACGTACCGCGCAGGGTGCGGGCGCAGCTATGTATATGAACGATGACGACGTTTCGAAGGTACCCGAACGGTATATCGAAATGGGCGTTAAATGGCGTTTCCGCCGCGCCAAGGGTTTGGACTTTAGCGCCGAACTAGCGGAGTATAACGCCACCATACAGGCGCAGTACGCGCGCTATACCGCGCAGGGCGAAATAACCATCGGCGGGCGGCGTAGGTGTGAACTTGCTCCCGGCTACGTCCGTAACGACGGGTTCGGGCTATGATCCCTACACCGCGCGTCCGCACCGGGCAAACATCACAGCCTATCACGGTCCCGGCCCCTATCGGCGGGTTGAACGGCCGCGATCCCTTGGCCTCTATGGCCCCTCAAGACGCCTATTTGATGGACAACGCGTTCCCCGGTACTGCGTCGGTGGACAGCCGCAAAGGTACTATCAAGTATAGCAACGCGTCGCTAGGCGCGCCTGTGCAGTCGCTTGAAGTGTACGCGGGTGGCGCGGGCGACCGTATGCTAGCGTGGGCGGGTGGGCGGGTGTATGACGTAAGTACGCCGATACCGCAACAGCTAACTAGCGGGCTGCTAAGTAATCTAGTGGTTACTACGATGTTTAGTAACGCGGCGGATAACGCGCAGCATCTAATCATCGTAAGCGGTTTCGATCAGCCGCGCCGCTACGATGGTACAGCGTTATCGACGCTAAACCTTACTGGCATGACCGGATCGCAGAATACGCTCAATACGGTATTTGCATTTAAATCACGTCTGTACTTCGGGCAGCGTGACCGCTTAGGGTTCTACTATCTCCCGGTGGGCGCTATTCAAGGTGCGCTGTCGTACTTCGATCTAGGGCAGGTAGCGCGCCGGGGCGGCTACTTGGTCGCGATTGCGTCGTTCTCGGAAAGCGGCAACGGCAGCACGCCTAATGACTACATCGTATTTATTACGAACAAAGGCGAAATGATCGTCTACGCTGGTAACGATCCCTCAAGCGTAGCCGGGTGGGCGCTAGTAGGGCGCTACTACGCAGCCGCGCCTATCGGGCCGAAGTGTACGCTAAACTACGGCACCGAACTAATCTTGCTAACGGAGGAAGGCGCGCTACCGTTTTCGGAAATACGGCGTGCGGGCGACGCGCAGGCGGCCGGGGTAGCGGGAGCGGGCTATTCCGCGATAACGTCAAAGCTTGGCAACTATTTGTCCGCTTTCAACGCTAACGCAGGCGTACCGGGGTGGCAGGGCGTGCAGTATAGCGGCGGCGGGGGCTGGCTGCTGCTAAATGTTCCGGCTACGTCGTCTATCAGCGGACAGTACCATCATTACGTAATGAATACGACGACTAACGCTTGGTGCCGCTTCACGGGCTGGAACGGGCTTACGTTTACCGTATTCAATAAGCGGCTGTATTTCGGTCGCTTTGATGGCTTTGTTATGCTTGCAGATGAAGGCCGCTTTGACGATGGCGTACCGGTTCGCTGCGATATCAAACAGGCGTACAACTACTTCGATGACGGTAGCGGTATGGCGTTTCTGCAAAAGCACTTTCAGTGGGCGGCGCTGCTGGTATCTTGCGACGGTGAACCCCCGCTATCGGGCAAGTTCAACGTAGACTACTCGGAGGATACGCCCGGCTACGTGAACCAGCTAGCGCCGTCTGCTGGCGCGGAATGGGACTTGGCGGCGTGGGATGCGGGTACGTGGGGAGACGACGGCCGGACGCAGCGTTTCATCGTCACGCTTAACAAAGGCGGCGTGACCGGCTCCCTATGGCTGCGCGCCTCTCTACAGGGCTTGACTTTGCGATGGTACGCAACGCAGTATATCATGGAGAAAACTAAAGGGTTGCTGATATAATGCGTGCCGTTCCTGCTGGCGATAAGCTTCCGATGATATGCGAGTACTTGCGCGAGAAAACAGACGCAGTATTCGACCCGGCGCAATGTCAGGGCTTCGCTATCCTATCGGATACAAACGGCTTTGTCGGCGCTGTCATCGTCAGCAACATTACGTACAGCAACGGCCGCGCCGTAAACTGTGAGTTGTCGTGCGCTAGCGAAACCGCGATGGCGTGGCGCGACCACGTATTCGACGCCATATTTCTGTATGTATTCGGGCAGCTTAAGTGCGTCCGATGTACGTCTATTACGCGTAAGAACAATACTAAGGCCCGCGCCTTCCTAGAGGCTTTAAACTTCGTGCTTGAAGGCAATATCCGAAAAGGATATGACGGGGAGAAGGACGCCTTAATCTATGGTCTACTGGCGGAAGACTGCCAGTTTTTCGGGGGTTTGAATGGGTAAGAAGTCAACGCCAGCAGCCCCGGCCGCTCCCGATCCGGTAGCGACTGCAAACGCGCAGGCGCAGGCCAATACGCAAGCCGCGATTACGCAGGCTAATTTAAACCGTATCGATCAGTACACGCCGCAAGGCAGTATCACGTACAACCAGACGGGTACGAACGCGGACGGAACGCCGAAGTACTCACAGACGCAATCGTATTCGCCCGAACAGCAGGCGCTATACAACCAGCAGAACCAGATTGCACAGTCCCTAGGCGGGCTGGCGCAGCAGAACGTGGCGCGGGTGCAGGCGGCGCAGTCGCAGCCCTTTACGTTCGATGGCATGACGCCATTGCAGACGGGCGTACAGGCGGGCGGCCTACAGTACGGTACCGCCAACCCGCAAGCAATCGGGCAGGTAGCACCGGCCGGGCAAGTGCAGTCGGGGTACAACGCGGGCGGCGGTATTCAGTCATCGTTCGGCACGGGAGGCCCCCTTACGTCGAACGTGCAAGCCGGTGCGATACAGAACCAGATAGCCGGGGCGGGCGGCGTTACGTCGAACGTACAGGGCGGTACGTATCAGGGGCAGATTGCCCCCGCTGGCGGTATTCAGGGCAGCGTACAGGGCGGACAGTACGGTACGCAGATCGCGGGCGCAGGCGACGTGACGCGTAACGTACAGGCCGGACAGGTGCAAAGCGGCCTAAACTTCGGGCAGCAATTCAACCCCGGCGACTTCACGCAAGCGGCGCAGCAGGCCAGCGACGGCGCGTACAGGGCAGCAGCGGCGCGGCTGGACCCGCAGTTCGCGCAGCAGGAAAGCGACATGCGTACGCGGCTGGCAAATGCTGGCATTGCGGAGAACAGCGACGCCTACCGCCGCGAAATGGATAACTTCGCGCGGTCGCGCACCGATGCTTACGGGCAGGCGCAGAATACCGCGTACGGGCAGGGCTTGGCGGCGCAGCAGCAGGGCTATACGCAGGCGCTTGGTACTCGTCAGCAGCAGGTAGGCGAAACTACTACGCAGGGCAACTTTGCCAACGCTGCGCAGAACCAACAGTTTCAGCAGGGGCAGCAAAACGCATCCCTCAATAACGCCGCACAAGGCCAAGTATTCGGGCAGAACGCGCAGCAGCTTGCCGCGCAGAACTCCGGTACTGCCGCGCAGTTCCAACAGAACTTGGCGCAGGGCAGTTTCGCCAACGCCGCGCAGCAGCAGCAGTTCGGGCAGAACGCCGCGCAGCTTGACGCGTACAACAGCGCGGTACAGGGCCAGTTCAATCAAGGGATGCAGAACGCGCAGCTTAACAACGCCGCGCAGGGCCAAGTATTCGGGCAGAACGCGCAGCAGCTTGCCGCGTTTAACGCCGCGCAGGGGCAGCAGTTCGCACAGGGGCAGCAGAACGCGCAGCTTAACAACGCCGCACAGGGGCAGCAGTTCGGACAGAACCAAGCTAGCGCGCAGTTCGGTAACGCCGCGCAGGCGCAGCAGAACGCGCAGAACTTGCAGCAGGCTACTTTCGGCAACGCGGCGCAGGATCAGCGGTACCAGCAGAACCTAGCGAGTACTGGCCTGTACAATGCGGCGCAGGCGCAGAACTTCGGGCAGGCGCAGCAGAACGCGGTACTCAATAACCAGACGCAGAACCAAGCCTTTAACCAAGCGGGCGCGAACGCCGCGCTTAACAACTCGGCACGTCAGCAGCAAATACAGGAAGCGTCGTACCTGCGTAACCTGCCGCTTAACGACATTGCCGCATTGCTTGGTACGGGCGGCGGCGTGCAAAACCCGACGTTCCAGAACGTCAGCCAAGTTGGTGTAGCTGCGCCGGACTATCAGGGGGCCGTGTACGCCAACTACAACGCCGCCAACCAACAGTATCAGGCGGCGCAACAGGCGCGGTCGCAGGGCCTAGGCGGCCTATTCGGGTTGGCGGGTTCGCTTGGTAGCGCCGCGATCATGTCCGACCGTCGCCTAAAGCATGACGTGCGGCGTATCGGCACGCTCGCCAATGGCTTGGCAACCTACGTGTTTAGCTATATCGGTTCGACGGCCCGCCAGTTCGGCGTTATGGCGCAGGAGGTTATGGCGATCATGCCCGATGCCGTCATACATACGCCCAGCGGGTACATGGCCGTAGACTATAGGAAGGTGTGGTAATGGCGGGGCAGTACTACGGTTCGATACCCGGTATTCAGCAGGCGTACCAGAACGACCCGAAAAACAAGCTTGCGCAGTCCGCGCTGGCCTTGGGTACGTCTACGGCCCCGGTCGCGCAAGGCGGGTGGGCTATAACGGATGGCCTCGCACGCGCCGCGCAGGCCGTACTAGGCGCGGTAATGCAGAAGGGGCAGGACAAAAAGTTTGCCGCCCGCGAAGCCGCGTACACGGACGGGATGGCGCAGGCCGCGCAGCTTGCGACGGCGCAGCCTCCGGCCAATCCGATGGCGGCAGCGGCAGGCGCGCTAGGCGGCCCGTCAGCGCCCCAAATGGCCCCGGTAGCACCCCCCATGGCCCCGCCCGCTCAAATGGCCCCACAGGGCGGCGCAGGCGGCCCCATGGCGGGCATGGCAGCGGCGGTTGGTGCCATGCCCCCTATGCCGGGCGGCACCGGCCCTAGTCGTGGTGCGCCCTCGTTCATCAACCCGCTAGGCGGCGCGGCTTCGCGCACGTCGGATACGTTCGGTGGCAAGCGCAACCACAACGGTATCGACTACGCAGCGCCGGGCGGTACCCCGATTATGGCGGCAAGCGATGGTGTGGTACTCAACGCGGGTACTAACAACCGTAGCGGTAACTTCGTGCGTATCAAGCACGCGGACGGTACGATTACGGGGTACGCTCATTTAAAGGATGCGCCGGGCGTAAAGCCGGGTGAGGCGGTAGCCGGTGGTGCAGTCATCGGGGCGGTAGGTAGTACCGGCCGTTCGACGGGTAATCATCTGCACTTTACGGTTACGGACCCGTCCGGCCGCAAGGTGGACCCGTCCACGCTCAAGTACGGCGAACAGTCCGCCCCCGCCGCTCCCGCCATGACTGGCCCCACGGCCGGTATCGTCGCGCCCACGATGGAGGCCGTACCCGAACTGCCGCAAGCGCCTACGCAGGCCCCGGCGGCACCGGAACGCCCGGCGGAAGTACAATCAAGCCGTATCGCCATGGCGCAATCGCTAATGCAGTCGGGCAACCCCGATCTAATGCAAATAGCGCAGACGTACCTTGACAAGGGCTTGGATGAACAAAACGCCGCGCGTACGCTGGCATCGCAGCAGGAACAGCAGCAGGGCCAGACGGGGTATACTGCTGCGCTTAACGACTATGGCGACGCGCGCAGTACTGCGCGTAATGCCGCTGTCACCACTAGCCGCGACGCGACGCAGCGTAACTTTAACCGGGAACAGACGTTTGGCGCGCAGACGTTCCAAGCCGGGCAGGGGCAAGTACAGCGCGAGTACGATACTTCGGCACGCGAAGATCAGCAGCAGTTCCAAGCGGGCGAGAACGCAGCGCAGCGCGCATTTCAGGCGGCGCAGGCGGCTTCCGAACGTTCCTTTACTGCTGGCGAGAACCAGAAGAACCGCGACAATCAAGTATCATTGGCCACGGCAGCGCAGGCCGCCAAGGGCAACCGTAACGCGTACTTTAGCACGCCCACGGGCCTCAAAATGCAGCAGGAAGCCGGGCAGCAGATCAACGCAAACAACGATGGTATTGCGAAATACCAGCGGTTCCTAGACTTGAACGAGAAGGAAAGTACCGGCGGCTTTGCGCAGAATACCCTAGGCCGTACCGGCGTGTACGGCTGGATCGATAGCGGCAAGGCCGAAATGGCATCGCTACAAAACGATACTACGTTGGCTAACCTTGGCGGCAGCTTGGGCGTTGCTATCTCGGACGGCGACCGGCGGTTTATCAGCGAAAGTAACGTGGGCCTCGACAAGCCGCGTACTGCTAACCAGAACATCGCCCGCGCAAAGATTGGCGCTATGCGTCGGAAGAACGACTACCTAGTAGAGTTCGCCAACGCGCAGGCCGATGGTACGGCGGCGCAGTTCCAAAAAGAGTGGGCGATGTTCGCTCAAAGTACTCCGGTTGTCATGTACGATAAGAACGGCAACGCGACCGGTGCGAACGACAAGCCCGTAAGCTATTCGGAATGGCGCGCGTCCCGGCCCCGTTTCGACGCCAACGGTAAGAGGGTGAAGTAATGGGCCTTGTAACGATGCCTAACGGGGAAGTTGTAGACGTACCCGATAACATTGCACCGGAAGCGTTGCAGCGTATACAGGCCAACTACGCCAAGGCCGCCCCGCCGAAACAGGCGGCGACGCGAGTAGACGCGCGCCAGCAGGGTATTAGCCGAAAGGCGCGCCAGCTTGACGCGGGTACGGGTACCATGGGCGACGTACAGCGCGGCGTTATCAAGGGCCTTACGTTCGGCTTCGCGGACGAACTGGCGGGCGGGCTTGATGCGGCAACTCGTGGCGTATTCCGCGCCGTGCGCGATGGTGACGTTTCGCGCATTGGTGAGACGTACCGGGAGACGCGCGACGTAGAGCGGGAGCGCGACCGCATCGCCGGGGATCGCTCCCCGATAGCTTCTACCGTGGGCGAACTAGGCGGGGCCGTCGTCAACCCCGTAGGGACTGGCGCACGGGGCGTACAGGCCCTAGCGCGTGGTGCGGAAGCGGTTGGCCTCACTAAGGCGGCCGGGGCCTTGTCGCGCGGGGGATCGCGGCTGGCGGCAAGCGGGCCTATTGCGCAGGGCGTCGCGGCGGGCGGCCTGCAAGGCGCTTTAAATGCAGCGGGCAACGCGGATAACCTATCGGACGTACCGACCGCTGCGCTAGGGGGCGCGGGTATCGGTGCGCTGGCGGGCGGCGCGCTTGGCGTAGTCGCAAATGGCGTACAGCGGGGCGCGCAGATAATCAGCGACGCCCGGCCGCAAAATGCCGAACGTACGGCGTACTCGCGTATCGCGCAACTGCTGGACAGCGGTAAGACTACCGCCAATAAGGTGGAGCGCGAGATAGCAGTTACGGACGCGCGCGGTGGCGACGCTATGGTACAGGACGTACTACCGTCGCTACGGGCGCAGGCGGGCGCTATCAGCCGCAAGCCGACCGTATCGGGATCGAACGAACTTATCGAACGGGGCGCGTCCCGTATCGAAGGCCGCCGGGCGCGCTTTGGCGACCAAATCCGGCGCGACGCAGATATACCGGCGGCGGGCGATGATGCACTAGCGCGCGGCGATGCGCTGGCGTCGGCACGTAAGGCGGACGGCCAATCCGGGTACGCAGACGGGGGTATCATGGATACCGCTATCGCCCCGACGCCCGCCCTACAGACGTACCTTAAAGAGGCCCCGGAACAGGTACAACGCGCTATGCGCGGGGCGTACGATGAAATGCTACTACGCGACCAGAACCCGGCGGATTATGTCGGGGCGGATGGCATATTCACGCATATACCGAACCTGCGTACGTTCGACTACGTAAAGCGTTCGTTCAATACGCAGATAGGGCAGGCAATACGCGCCGGGGATAAGTCCACCGCACAGGGGCTTTCGTATCAGCTTGACAAGCTGAAAGGCGTACTGGCGGACGCGAACCCGAATAATGCGGAGTACGCGGCGCTTCTCAAATCGCAGCGCGACGCCTTCCAGCAGCAGAACGCGCTTGATATCGGTAAGTCGGTACTAGGCCGCATGAATAACCCGCGTATGGTTATGCGCGATTTAAAGGCCATGGAACCGCATCAAATCGAGGACGCGCGTATCGGCATCATAGACGCGCTAATCAACGCGGATACGAAAGCGGACCCGGTAGCGTACTATCGCAGTCTTACCCGCAACCCGGCGCAGCGCGAAGTAATGGAGTTCGCTTTCGGCGGTAAGGGGAACCTTGGCCGTTTCGACCGGTGGGTGAACCGTGAAGTACGCGCGACGCGCGCGGACGTATTGACCGCGCCGGGGCGGCAGTCGGAAACAGCGCGCTTCGCTATGGCGGAAGGCGACGCACAAGAGAACGTAGGCGGCGTACTTTCAAATGCTATGCGGGGATTTGCTTTCGGCGGCGTTACTGGCGCGGTATCTAGCGCAGTACGCGGTATCGGTAATATCGCCACGGGTACTAGCCGCGTCACGCAAGAGGAAATTGCTAAAATCCTGTTGTCCAAGGGCGAGAACCTAGTTAAGGGAACGGAAGGTGCAGCGGCCTATCAGAAGGCGCGAGCGGTCGGAAATAGGCGGCGCGCGAGACTGGCGGGCAAGGCGGGCCAGCAGGTGTTTACGGATCAGGTAGGGGGCGAATAATGCCATTCGACGGTAGCGGCAATTTCTCCCGGCTGTATTCGTGGCAGTCGGATCGCGACAACGGTATCCGAATACTGGCGTCAAAGATGGATGGCGAGTTCGATAACTTCGCTGGTGCCATGAACGCCGTATTTTTCCGTAACGGCCTCATACCCATGTCGGGTAACATCAACATGGGGCAGAATTCGATTACCGGCCTTGCCGCCGGTAGTGTCGGCGCGGTCCCGCTACGTTTCGCGGATGACCCGTCCGCCGGTATGTACTTGGAGGGTATCGGCCGCCTAGGCTTCGCAGCCGGTGGCGGTAAGGCTCTCGAAATAAACAATAACAACGTAACTGCCGTGAAGTCGCTACGGGCGCAGTCGCAGCAGATTACAGGTACGTCGTTTGATGGGTGGACAGGTTCCGGCATGGAATTGTCGTACTCGCCTACCGAAAACGTATCGATTGTCGGTTCGTACAACCGTTCAACGTCGGGGCTACTACCGCTACAAACGCGTAGTAGCCGCTTCGGGGCGGTAGTAAACGGCGTAGAGAGGTTAGTACTTACCGACGCTCTCGGTACGCTCAATACGCCAACGCAGGTAAACGGCACCCTTAACACTACCGGCGCTATGACGCAGGGCGGTAATCAGGTATGGCACGCAGGCAATTTAAATCCCGCGTCGTACCAGACTGCCCTAGGGTACACCCCCGCCAACCGCGCCGGGGATACCTTTACGGGGTTCGTTTCGATCAATAGCCCGGACCTGTACGGCCTACGCGTCGCGCAGAACGGCAACGGTAACGGCTATATTCAGTACGGGCAGCATCCCGCACCCGCCAATAACTTCCACCTCGGCACGGGCGGCGACGGCCTGTTCCGCGTCTATCAGGGCAACTACGGCTCCGGTATCGAACGCCTACAGGTGGGCGGAACGTCGTTCGCGTACAACGGCAATGCGGTATGGCACGCGGGCAACATCAACCCGGCCCCGAAAGCAAGCCCGGCCTTTACCGGTGACATGTCGATTGACGGTACCGGTAAGTTTGTTAGCGCGCCGTTCCCCACGTCGTACTTGCAGCTTAATGACGGGGTACAGGGCATAGTAATCGGTACCGGCGGCGGTATCAAAATCAATACTGCTACGGCTGTAGCCCTTCAAGGCGCGTTGAATACAACCGGTAACGTAGCGGTAGGCGGTAACGCGTCGGTAGCTGGTACGTTCGCCGCTGGCGCGACCACGATAAACGGCACGCTCAATACTACGGGGGCTTTGACGCAGCAAGGCTACCAAGTGTGGCACGCAGGCAACTTTACGCCCGGCGCTGGTACCCCCACGGACTCACAGTTGAACGGCCTTACGCGGATGAACCCAAGCGTAGACGCGCTTGGTTTGCGTATCGCCCAGAACGGCACCGGTAACGGGTTTATGCAGTTCGGCAACGCAACTGCACCGCAGAATAACTACCACGTCGGTACGCCCGGTGATGGATCGCTACGTTTCTACAGCGGTAATTACGGCAGCGGTACCGAACGTTTCCGTATCGAGAATACCGGCGACGTAGTAGCGCAGGTATCCGTGTATGCGGGTAACGCTATGTATATCGCCGGTAATGCGGTGTGGCACGCGGGCAACTTCAACCCGAACAACTACGTCAGCAATACGGGGCAGGCGGCGGATAGTGCCAAGCTGGCGGGTATCTTGCCGAACAGCGCGAACGCGGTACAAGTCGGTACACCATGGGTTCCTGTCGTAAAGACGGACGGCGTTGTAGAAGTCGGGCATATTATCGACTTCCATGTACCCGGTGCGCCCCCTAGCGACTTCGATTACCGGCTGTCTATTATCAGCGGTACGTTGAACGCGGGCGGTGCCTTCAACGCAACTGGCGCTATTACGCAGAACGGGCAGCAGGTGTACCATACCGGCAACCTAAACCCTGCTGCGTACGCGGCCCGTTCGGGCGCGGCGTTCACTGGCGACGTTACCGCGCCGCGCTTCGCTAATACGGGCTTCCTCGGTAGCACGCAGACGAACGCCCGTAATCACTTTCAGCAGTACAACGGCGGCAGCGCCACGGTAGCGCAGGGGTGGATTGCGGCGGCGTTCGGGGATGCTACGGGCGCGCGGGCTGTCATCGGGCAGTACGAGGGCGTCGCGGTTATCGGCGCGCACGATGCCAACCTAGCCGGGTGGGCGGACTTGCATATTAACCGGGGCGGCGGGTCCGTCTACATGCCAACCGCGTATAAGTACGGCTTCGGCATGATGACGTACCAGACGCAGCCGGGCTTGTCCGGCGGTATGTCGCGGGGTACTTCGGCACCGTCCGGCGGTTCGGATGGCGATATGTATTTCCAGTACAGCTAATGGCTACTTGGCAGAACATCGGCGGGACGTGGCGCGCGGGTAATTGGTGGCAGAATGTCGCCGGTATCTGGAAGCGTTGCAACACTTGGCAGAATATAGCCGGGACATGGCGTAATCTATCGGTGCAGTTTTCGCCCGATGGTGGCGATCAATACAGTAGCGGCCTAGACTATGCCGAAGTCGCGTTGACCTGTAGCGAGCCAGCGGTATGGACATACTCTGGCGGTGGCTTAGGTACATCGGTCAATACTACCAGTGGTAGCACAACTTCGCGTATAGTCTTCTCGGCTCGCACCGCTGGTAGCCCCGGTAATCGTCAACCCCGTTCGGGTAGCTGGAACGTCACCGGGCGGGCCAACGGTGTGGAACGCACTTTTACCGTGACAGTTGAAGCGCAAGGCGATAACGTCAATAACCTTTAAAGGGACGTTAGGGCAGGGCGCGGGTAAACAGCATGGAAGTTGAAAACATGTCCGATCCTAGTAATGGCAACCTAGAAGTCATCCTAGTACGTATGGAGGCCAAGCTTGACCGCTTTGGCGACCGCGTAGGCCGTCACGAACAGGATATGGTACTACTTCGGCAAAGCAACCATGATTTGCGTAATGAGATTACGCCGATTATAATGATGGACTTACCTGCACGCATACGTGTAGCGGATGGTGAGAAGGCCGAAGTACACGCCCGTCTGTCCGCGTTGGAAGACTTGGAGCAGCGCCGCAAGGGTGCGGCTGCGCTGGCAAAAGTACTATACACGGTACTTGGCGCTGTAGGCGTAGGCGGTGCAGCCGCCATACTTAGGCTTATGCAGTTAGGAGGGTTAGGGTAATGGCAAAAATTGATCCCAAGGTAATCGAGGCCGCGCAAGCGTCGGAACGCAAGTACGGTATCCCGGCGTCCATTTCGCTGGCGCAGTTCGGGCTTGAAAGCGCGTGGGGCAAGCGTATGCCGCCGGACAGCTTCAATCCTTTCGGTATCAAGGCCGTGGGCGATCAGCCCGCCGTAAAGGTGCGTACGCGCGAAGTCGATAAGTTCGGCCGCTCGTACTACATCAATGCGCCATTCCGTAAGTTCAAGGACTTTACGGAAGCTTTCGACCAGCACGGCAAATTGCTGGGTACCCGTCCGCAGTACGCCAAAGCGCGTAAGTGCCTGCCCGATATCGAAGCGTTCGCGCACGCACTTACTGGCGTCTATGCGACGGACCCGAAGTACGGCGAAATGCTTTGCACGATCATGCGGCAGTCAAAGCTGTACCAGTACAATCGCGGCACCGCACCCGTGAAGCCCGAACTTGTACTGGTTCCCGTGGTGGAGCCGGTCGATACGGTGGACGAAACGGCGGAAGCCAACCGGGCCGCCCTTGAGGCCATGCCGCCCGCCGGGAAGACTGTTACCGCCACGCCCGCCGCGATCACTACGGTTATCGTGGAGCCGAATACGACGGCTACGGCGGTAAAGAAGGCCCTTAGCGGCTGGCAGGGTAACGCGGCGGGTGCGGCGGCCATCGTGGGCGGCCTCATGGTCGATCCGAACTTTTCGGCCATGCTTGGCAGGGTAACGACGGCCTTTGCCACGGGTACGGGGCGTACCGGCGCGGTACTGTCCATCCTCGGTGCCGCCCTTATCGCCTACCGCGCCCGCGCCAGCTAAGTGGGCGCGTACTCCAATATATGCGCGTTGCGCGGCCGTGCGGGGGTTGATAGCTGTCTATCGCCCTCGCGCGGCGCGCCGTACTATTGCGAGTTACGCAGCAAACGCGAGGGGCGGCCGTTCTTCTGTACTACGGCTAATGTCGATATCGATACACTTGCCGACATAGGTACGGGCGAACTGTTCGGTACGGCGCGCACTGGCCTACAGTTGCTAGGGTACCCCTACGTACAGCAGACGACCGAACTACTAGGCGTGGTTCGTCTATCCCTGTCCGCACAGGGCGCGGTTACGGCTGCGCTCGCACGGGAGATATCGGGAACCACGGCCATTACGTTGGCCATCGGCGGCGTAGTGACGATGAACGCCCCGGCGAACTTGGCGGGCAGCACGGCGTTTAATTTAAATGTTACCGGTATAGTCACGCGCCTAACCAGCGTGGCCGGTACCGCAACGATGGCGCTTACTGCGACCGGGGCCATAACGGCAGATGGAGCCGCAAACGTACGCGCCAGCAGTACAACCATTCGCGCCAGCAGCACAACGTACAAAGCGAGTAGCAACTAATGGCAAAGCAAGTCATCAACGTAGGCACCGCTGGCGACGCCTCCACCGGGGATACCCTGTTCGACGCCTTCACTAAGGCAAAGGGGAACTTTGACGAACTGTACCCCGTACTGTCACGACCATTTTTACAGGTATCGGGCGGCGGTCAAAATATCGGGGCTGCGTTTACTACTGTAGCACTGTCAACGGTCGCTGTAGACAATAAGAACGGTTTCAACACCGGTACGAACATATACGTGGTACCGGAAACCGGCGTATACCTAGTCATAGGTAAAATACGGTTTGCCGATAACCAAAACACCATATTTGGGTACGGTTTGGGTATGGACAAAACGAACGCCGATAACCCTGAATTTCAGTGGTATACGTCATCAAATGCGCCGGGTACAGCGAGACAGGGCGCGCTCAACTCGCGTATGATGATGCTCAACCAAGGGGATCAACTACGCATGTACTGCTACGTGGACGGGGGCGAAAGAACCGTTACTGCGTCCGCAATGTCGTGCCTACGCGTGCTATAGGAGTAATTTAAATGCCCGGTATGTCCACCTATCTTGAGAACATGGCCCTTAACTGGTTCCGTGGTGCCGCGTTCGCTGCGCCGCCTACGGTGTACGTCGCCCTGTTCGATGGCGACCCTACGGACGCGGGTACGGGTGGTACCGAGAACACCGTAAAGGTACGCGCGGCGGGTCGCCCTGTTGCTACGTTCGCTGCGCCCGCGTTGCAGTCCATCGCGAATAGCGCGGTTGTGGACTACGGCAATGCGGCACAAGCTACGCAGTTCTCGCACTTCGCGCTGTACGACGCGGCGGCCGGGGGCAACATGCTGGCATCGGCCGCCCTCGCCGGGGGAGCGCAGGCGGTGACGGTCGGGACGGCGGTTCGCTTCGCTGTCGGGGCGCTAGTGGTGGCCGCCTCATAGCCCGTGAAACGCCGTGAAACGGGGGCTGTGGCGTCGTTTATGCGATCAGGCTACCCGGATAGCCAAAAGGCCCTAGGATCGCTCCTAGGGCCTTTTTCATAGGAGGGGGTTGTAGACCGCGATCCGGGGCCATCGCTCCACCGCCCCGGATCGGATGCGGTGCCAGTTGTACCACTCGCGTACTAGAAGCTGTAAAGCTGCGTCGTCGGGGGCGTTGAAGCCTACGTTAAACAGATGCGCGCGTATGCTAGGTAGTACAAACGGGCGTGCCGTATTAGCTTGATCGAAACCCATAAGCTTATACGCGCGGTCTAACACTACGCCCGGCTTAGAGCCATTTAAATTACCTACGTCGTAATTGCGCTGCACAGTGTCCGATTGCCCCATTTCGCGCATCGTGACGTACTGGACGAAACTTAGCCAACTCATAACGCCCCCTGCGTAATGTAGTCGATACCGCGCAACCGCTGGTACTCGCGCAATGCTGCGCGGAAACGGCTTTGATCGTCGCCGTTCTGGCGCAGGTTGGCCAGCATAAGTTCATCGGTCGTTCGCGAGGTAACGATATGGTGGTTCTGCACCACGCCAACTTGTCCCGACCTCGCGAGCCGCGCAAGGGTCTGTAAGTACCGCTCTAGCGACCAAAGGAGGGTAAACCAAATGAAGTGGTGGCCCCCAAATTGCAAGTTCAACCCATGCCCGGCGCTTTGCGGATGCAACAACAGTACAGGAATACGCCCCTCGTTCCATTGATTTACGATGCGTTCCGTATTCCGGCCCTTTAATGACGCCCACGCCATTTGTTCCTTTTCGAGCCGCGCAACGATGCGGGCGTAGTCGTGCTGAAAGTAGTACGGAATGATAACGGTGGAATTGATACGGTCGATCAGTTCTACCATCTTATCTAGCTTGGCGTCGTGGAGCGGCTGCGCTTCATTTACACCGAACGCGTCTTGCACGTACATTGCGCCGTTAGCTATTTGCCAGCACATCATGGACTTTGCGCCGCCGTTCTGCGCCATAGCCGTATTGCCCGACAATTCTATGATGGCGTCGCGCTCTAGCACGTCGTACTTTGCGCGCAGTTCGCCGGGTAGTTCTACGCGATGTACGTGCGTGGGCGTAGTAACGTCTAGGTTGCCTTTGCTGGCGTCACCTAGCACCTTTGGTAGTACGCCGTAGTCTTCCGCGTTAAGTTCGATAGTAATGTCCGCTATCAACTCGTGCATACGTTCGGGTGCGCCCTCGCGTGCGATGTACGCGGGCCTACTCTCCCCTTCCTCTGCGTTTAGTTCTAGCTTGGTGACATGCTCCGCTACTTGGTGGCCTTTGTGGAAGAACCGCCCTTCAAAGCTGGCATGATTGGACATGAGCCGCGCCCCATGATCCATGATGTAGTTCGGCGCCCACAGGTTGTGCAGGCCGGAAGTACTTGGCGTACCGGTCAACTTGGCAGCACGTTTAAAGCGGTGCGGCGGTACGTCTAGGTACTCGCGCGGCACAGCAGCTTTACCGGTGAACGGGTCCACCTTGGCAACGTGCTTGCCGTAGTTGGTAATAATCTTGAACTGGCCGGACTTCGGGTCTTTCAGGCCCACGTCATCGATTACCAGCGCGTCGAAAAACCCCCAATTGTCGCGCAGGTAGCGCATCAACCACTTTAGCTTCTCGGGGTTGCAAAGTATGATATCATACCCGCGTACGCCTGTTTGCTCGTTGTACGCCCGCGCTAGAGTGAATGCGCGATCACGCTCGTTACCAAGCAAATGGCCGATACGCAGATGATTAGTGTGTGACCACTGCGCAGCCTCTTGTCGCCATACAGTCTCGCATACTTTGATTGGTGCCAGTACAAGAGTGGGGCGGCTACATACACCCCACCGGTACCAATCAGCAATAGCAGTGAGTCCAATGATGGTCTTACCCAAGCCCATATCGATATGAACATTAGTACCATCGCGTTCAGGGCCAATATATAAGCCTGTTTGTATGTCACGGGTCGGGGTTCCTTCAAATATCTTTTGCGCCGCACGCACTTGATACTTCCGCATCGTGTACCCCTTTGTCAGGTGGTACCCCGGCGAAATGTAATCAAGCAACGGCGCGGCGGCTAGAGTAATCATGCAGATACAACCAAACTGTTGACAGCCGCGAAGTACGCGTTTTGAATATGAACGGGCAGCGCAGGGCGTTCGAACAGCGGTAAGCGGTCTACAGCCTCTATCAGCAGCGCGCCGCAAAGAGCATCTACCTTGGCGGGCGTATCCACCATTTCGCGTACGTCGCAACCGCGCGCTATCCAGTCTTTGCGTACGGCCTCTTGCAGCGCACGTTCGTGCTTACCGGGGGCCTTGCACTCGACCATGACAGGGCCACGCGGGCCGGGCGACCAAGTAGGCCACAGTATAAGCCGGTCTTTGGTACCGTTGTACCCCGGCGTACGCAGCTTGAGCGACTTAAACCCGAAGCCCTCAAGCCGCTTAAGCTTGCCCTCTACTACACTCTCAAGCACGCGGGTATACCTCCCATGCCGCACCGCGCCAATACGCGGCAGCTTCGCTATCGATCAGGTCTAGGACGTTAAGCCATTTAAATGCAGGCTTGCCGCGCCTAACGCCGTACTCAATATGGTTCTGTAACCACTCCGCTATATCGTACCATGTACGTTCACGTACGACGGTATCTAGTAGCGGGTTGAACACTACAGCCTGCCGTGTTCGATTACGTCGCCGCGCGCATTCACGATGCGGAACGTGGCCCCGTACGTTACAGCCTGTACGCGTACGCCAGCAAGCCGCCCGGAAATATCTGCGCGCATAACCGGGTCTACGTACTTACTATCCGTGTTAACGGTGATCGTTACGACGGTATCGACCGTAAAGCCGCATTCCGGGGGCCGGTCAATATCGGCCTGCCACGCGATATAGGGCTTGTCGTGGCCGTGCATGGGGAAAAGGGCGTCGGGGATCAGACGCAGCACCACGCGGGCCGTATCGGGCTGCTGGCGGGCCTTCTCGGTCCATACCTCTTTGCAGTAGACTTGCCGGTCGTCGGGGAGGGATAGCCAGTAATCCTCGTCCACTTCGATCAGGCACGACTTCCCGGCGAGCGTCATAGCGCCCTGTTCAATGTCCATGGTTTGCAACCTCCTACTTACCGTACCGCATCATCGTACCGCCTTCGGCCTCGACTGGCAAGTCCGTAATCCATGGGGGTAGGCGGCACATTTCGGAACACATTTCTTCCGGCGATCCGAAGTCGATATCGGTTTCGGTTATGCATTCGTCATGTACTAGCCCGATGACGGGATACCCAGCGGCCTCTACATTTAAAGCACCTATGCCGCAAACGTCACGCGCGATGGCCTGTACTGCGTTCTCGGTCTGTTTGCCGCCGTACGTATCTTCCCGGTAAGATTTACCGTTCCACTCGGTACGGAAGCTAAGTATCTCGACCGTGCGGCCCCACTTGACGCCCCGACGCACTTTCGGCCTGTAGTACGCAACGTGGCGTCCGCTTGGCAGCGTCATAATCAGCCAATAGCGCACCGCGTCTAGCCGGTGTACGTGGAACGTTATGCCGGTATTCGCAAGGCCAATTACTTCGCCCTCATTATTGACAGCAAGTATGGACGCCTTATTCATCCGGGTCCACAAGCCTAGCGCGGGGTCCGCGATCTCCGGGTGCGCGTCGCGGTACTTGCGGACAATGTCTGTAGCTTCCTCCTCACTTATAGTAAGGTCGATATTATCCGCGTAGATCATAAAGCCGCGTGCGCCAACTTGGAAGCCGCAACCTAGCTGCGCTGACTTCGCTTTCTGGCGATGCGGTACCCATATCTTTAGTACCTTATGCTTGCCGTTTACTACCTGTATGCAGTTCTCATAGCCCCCCATTTCGTGCGGATACATATGATCGGCTGCGAACCGGGTGTACGTATCATCGCCGCGCGCGAAAGCTTCAAGCAACCACATACAGCGCGCCAGCCACGTAAGTACGCGGGCTTCGATTTGCGCATAGTCACCAACGACTAGCTTTTTACCCGGCTCCGGTTTGATGAAACCACGCATAGACGTAGACAAGTAACCGAGCGGCCGGATAAAGCGTACGCCCGCTTCCCGCACCCATGCCGGTTGATACGGCATTTCATGCGTAAGCCCCGCCACGCTGGCGCTATCGACTTTAGGGCCGTCTTCCTGCCACGCAGGGTGCGCGAGAAAGTCAAACATGTACTCTTGCGGCTTGCTGGCGTCCGGCCGCGTCATGTTGCCTGTCTGGATACGCTTGTGCGACCAGCGGCCGGTATGCGCGCCGTAGTACAGATGGCCACCACGGGCGCGCCCGTCGTCATCCGTACATTCTTCCATGCGGTACAGTTTCTTAACGGACGCCTTGCTACTTTCCTGCTGGATAGTAATTACTTCGCGCAAGTCGGGCGGGAAGTCGTCCATAACAAGACGTTTGATCGTCTTGCTTTTCATGTCGCCTATTTCGTCTATTTCCTCGCGCTGCTGCAAGTACTCTAGTACCTTCTGGCGCTGCGTCGGGCGCAGGCTGGTAATCTCGTCAAACCGCTTGAAGTTGACGGCCGTATAATGTTCGGAGAACTGGATAGCGCGGTTAACGGACTGTAGGTCAATAGGCAACCCGCGTACGTTAATCTTGAAGTCCAAATCCCATATCCGTTGTTCCAACTCTGGCAAGTCGGGCAAGATATCGTCAATTTCCTTTTCCGCGTAGCTGTCGGTAAGACAGTACCGCAAGCCGCGTTGCCACCCTTCCGGGTTATCTTGCGGCTCGTACCACAGTTCTTTGATGACGCCTAGTTTCTGCGCGCCCTTCCACTTACGCGGCTTGCAGAAGTCATTGATAAACTGTTTGCCGTTTTCGTCCTTCTGGAATACTATTTCCAAGTCGCTACCGGAACCCTCAAGGCTCGCACGGATACCCCAATACCGGGAACGCGCAGCGGTACAGGACCAATTTAAAGGCATTGGCCAGCCCCACAGCATATGGCAAATATGATACCACAGCGTTTGTTCAAAGCGGGCGTTATGCGCAACAAAAGTCCACCCTTCGCGGATCGCTTGTAGGATCACAGGCGGGCAGGCGGGCTTAATCATGCGGAAATTCAAGTCGCCGGGTTTCGCGAAAGGGTAAATACTCCGCTGGTATCCGGGGGTACCTAGTAGAAAGTCTTCAACGTACGCCACGCCTACATGAGGGGCGACGATAGACAGCATAGTAGGTGACGTAGAAAAGTGCCGCGCATACACGTCAGCACCAAGCCGTATGTTCACGATGGAACGCGACTCGAAGTCAACGTGTATGCGCGGTGCCTTGCCGCCATGTAGCGACGGCCCGCCGTTGTGGCCGATACTAGGGGCGGCAAGGGTAATCATGTCAGATGGTCGCCGGGTTGCCGAACATGTTCTGCTGACCGGTATCGGCCGCCGGAGCGGGCGCGGGCATATTGCCGTCGAAATTGCCCGAACGCAGGAAGTTGAGGCCCATCTGCGCGGCGTCTTCCGCCGTATGCGCGACGCCTTCCGCGTTCTCGGACAGCACCACGCCGCCGGTGGACTTGTCCATGTACTGCGTCTGCCCGTTGACGACGTAGCCGCCGAGAACCTGCCGCGCCGTGGTGGACATGAACGTACGCGAGTTGGCTTTGATCTGCGCGATCTGTTCGTTTACGTCTGCCATTTAAATGCACTCCATTGTACTTCGCGAAGTGGGGTACTTGAGGGGTACCCCGGCCCTACCCTTCACAGGATGCGGTTAGGCGTGGTGCCGAACGGGTTGTTAGTAGGGGCAGGCTGCGCGGCACCGAAAGGGTTCTGCGCAGGGGCAAACATGTTGCCCTGTTGCGAAGCACCCCCAAGCCCGAAAGGGTTCTGCTGGCCCTGTGGCGAACCCGCACCGGGCGAGTTGAAGCCGCCGTTCTGCGCCGGGGGCGTACCCGCGCCCATGCCGAACATGTTCTGCTGCTGCTGCGCCGGGGGCTGGCCCTGCATGAGCGCGCCGAACTGTTTTTCCGCCGCCGGGGTACCGCCGCCGCCGATACGTACGCCGTTGCCTTCATCGTACTTCTGCAAGTTCTGCATACGCACGCTGATAAAGTGCTTACCCATGTATTCGGTGGCGAACATGGTATAGCTGATACGGCCGGTGCAGCCGGGCCAGATATCCGCGTACATAATCTTGTCTTCCGGCCCGTACGGGCCAAGCAAGCCCGGCGCGCCGGTGTAGACGTAGTTCTGTGGGCTAATCGGCAGCGACTTATCGCGCGCTTCGATTTTGGCCTTTTTCTTGAAGTTTAGATAGTACTTGCCGCGCAGGTAGTCGCGGTTTTCCGTATTATGTTCCGGGTTGTCGCCGTCGCGGAAAAACGGCTGCAACGCGAAGTGCGCGCCCGGCGCAGAACTGCCCGGCCACCCTTCCTCTTGCGTCTTGAGCGCGTCCGCAACCATGGCCTGCAATTCGCCACCGCGCGACTTGTCCCATGCAAGAGTACCTTTGTACTCCGCCTTCTGAACGCCCGTATCCGGGTCGATATCCGGCACCTTGCCGTACTGGTCGGACGTTTTGAGTTGCGGCTTATCGTGGTACAGATGCACGATGGTACCGACGGGCGAAATGCCCTCATTGAAAATCGGCTTACCGCCATTGTTCGCATACGGCTTCATAACTTGGCTACCTTTCTAACTTATAAAACTTGTGTAACTTGTGCAGTATGCGCGGGGGTAATCAAAGCCGTAAACTCACTACCGCGCGTGTGAGACGGCCTCCCGTCCGTATCCCTCTCTAGTGTGAGGGAGCCGGAGAACTCGCGTACGTGGGGGCGGAAGTGTTCATCCCATACTTTCTTCCACCGGCCCGCGCCGAACGTCTTATACTTTTGCTTAACCATGCGTTCGACACCTGCGACCGTTAGGGCGGTGTGTTCATGCAAAGTAAGCGCACCAACCTTGAAAGGTTTCTTCTCGTACAAGTCGTCCGGCCCGTACCCTATCGCTAGTAGGGCGGTATAGCAAGCCTCTCTGCCACTCTCGCCAGCGAAGTCGCGTTGCTGTCGCGACTTGACAAGCTTGTATCCGGGGATGCGTCGATCATGCTGCGCAATACGTCGCATAGCCTCTTTTCGATAGCTGTCGCGTACCCCGTGTAGGGTGTCGGCATGATCGAGTGCGACTGATAGCGCGTTGTCGTCAATAGCATTGACTTCGTGGGGGTACCACGCGTCTTCACCCGTAGTGCGGCACCATTCGAGGAAAGTAATGCAACTGCCCCGGTGATCGCAGTACGTCTTTTTGCAATGCGCTCCCGCTCGAAACTCTGTACTAGCGACTGCCATTTCGACTTGCCGCCTAAACGCGGATACGTCATCGTTCGTTACCTCTCTGGTACGGATAGGGCCATCGATATGGTTATGGTTCGGCTGTATTACCGTCACGCGATACGACGGCCGTTCACCGTACTTGGCGATAGCGCCTAGCAGGTACGTCATCGTCTGTTCAACTGCGTCGGTAAGTACAAAGCCGTTCTTATAATCGGCAATATGCAGCATGGCGGGGGTAACGAACGTGATATCGCACGTACCAAATTCCCCGGTTTCCGGTATGTTGTACCGCTGTTCTGCGAATACTTGGCAATCGCCATATTCCTTTCGGCGCGCGTCTACCCAATCCAGCACGGTATAGATATTCATATCCATATCGGGGTCTTGAGTATTAGGGCGTATGCCGAATACTATTCCGTCTTCTAGGTGAAGGTGCGCGGCGTCGCCTTTTTCGCTATGGCTGCTACTCTCATTAGGGTACAGCGGCGATACGGTGGCGGAACCGGGACAGGGTATCCACCGCCCCGCGCTTGAAGGCGGACGCGTCTTAGCGTGGGCTTTGCCTACAGGCGTTAGGGCGGTGGTGGACAGCATTTAAATGCGTCCGTATGCACGTTCGAAAACGTCGGCAGGCGACCACGAAATATAACCGAGGAAGCCCGGTACGTTTTCATCGAACCGGTCGGCATATTCGATCAGGTAGCCATCGTCCATGGCGTTTTCATCTGCGGGCAACTCCCAGCCGCGCAAGCTGACATACGCGCCACGCGACATAGGCCGGGCGTTGACAACCTTGGACCCGACATACCGCTGCATCGATACGGAAGGGGGAACAACCGCCCTATCGGCAAGCGCCAGCTTCTCGCGCAGCAAGTACGCCTCAAGCGGCCAAATCTGGCGCTTGGCGTCCTCGCGGGCGTAGTGTTCGCCCAAGTCCTCGTTGTAGTTCTCCGGCGAAGCGCAAGCCGACTTGCCGACGACGGTGAAACCATTTGCCAGCGTCAGTATGCAAACGGTGAGCGTACCCGTCAACCGGTGCGCGAACGTCTCGCCCTTGATGACGCTATCGATATGCTTGTCGGTGATGCGCGGGGCCTTGCTGTCGGACAGCAGGTTTTCCACGTCGGTTGAATTGAGTTTGCTCAACTGCCGTACTCCCTTATTGCTTGCCGGGGATCGTAACCCCGGTCGCGGTGGCAAGCTGTAGCCGCGTACCGAGAATGGCGCTGTACGCCTGCATCGTGAAAAGCTGCGAAGCCATCAACGATTGCTCGACTTCGGACAACTGCCCGAAGCGCGGCGTAGCAATGAAGCGGGACAGGCGTTCGATACGGTCGTGTAGCTGCGTTTCCTCCGCAAGCATACGCTGTACGTGTTCGTCTACCTTACCCTGAATACCAATAAGTTGGCCCATGCAACCACGTCCTTTAAATGAGTGGGGCGACCGGAGCCGCCCCACGTAGGTCAGATGATGGAGGGCGCGCCGCCCTGCTGCTGGCCGCCGATCAGCCCGGCCGCGCGTGCCTGCTGTTCGACGTTCTGGAACCGCTGGTACAGTTCCGTCAACTGGTCGGGGCGGGCGTCGGGCAGGTTCTGGATACCCATCTGCTGCATCTGCGCCGTCAGGGCCGCCTTGACCTGTTCGTTCTGCACGAGCGGCGTAATCAGCGTCTGGATCATGTCGGGCGTGACGGTCGCGGCTGCGCCGCCGGTCTGCTGGCCGTTCGTATTGCCGCCGAACATGTTCTGCTGCGCCGCGCCGCCCTGCTGGATCGTACCGCCCTGCTGCTGCTGCTGCGTACCCTGCGGGTTCACGAGGCCACCGGCCTGCCCGCCGAACTGCGCGCCGTTGTTCTGCGCCGCGCCGAAGCCGCCGCCCTGCTGCGTCTGTACGCCGCCACCGGTCGAATTCAGCTTGGCCAGTTCGGTGGCGATATGCGGCGCGAGCGCGGCGGCGAGGGCTGCGAGGGCCGT